>ERZ1106915.42-NODE-42-length-177525-cov-10.237527_pt1 | contig 177525 bp, 152 predicted proteins | sample MGYA00403653_ERZ1106915 | MGnify/ENA primary metagenome ERZ1106915 (study PRJEB35170, sample SAMEA104062404) | human gut metagenome | biome: human gut; feature: human-associated habitat; material: faeces | place: Denmark | collected 2012-06-06 ...
TTGCCATAATAAAAGGTCCTCCTAATGATATTTATTGTATCATAGAAGAACCTTCTAAACATTATTTTACAGAAAAAGTTTCATACTCTCGATTGCTCCGTACTTCGTACTCCCGCAATCTTCAAACATTCGTACTCCGCTCATTTTTCTTCGAAAAATGGCTACTTACTCATGTTTTGGCGTGTCCAAAATTTAAAAATCCTCGTGCAAGCTTTGCTTGCGTCGGATTTCCAAACTTTGGACACTGGTATTATCAAATAAATAAAGCATAAAAAATTACCTCTTGGAAATAATGGTTTCTATGCGGGTGAAACCGCAGAAAACTAAATTTCAGGAGGTAATTTATTATGCCAGCATTAAGTTGTTCCGCTATGACCTGTGTTTACAACCAGAACGAGCTCTGTTCCAAAGGAGATATCCGCGTAGGCGGAAGCGGAGCCAAAAGCTCCATGGAAACGTGCTGCGAGAGCTTCAAGGAGCGCGGTGAGGGCACGATGTCCAACTCCACCGGCTGCGGCTGTACGAAAATCGGTGTCGACTGCAAGGCGCAGAACTGTACCTTTAACGACAACTGTAAATGCGAAGCCGGAGATATCCATATCGCCGGAGACAGCGCATGCAGCTGCCAGGAAACCGAGTGCAGCTCCTTCCGCTGTGGCTGCGGGAAATAAATACGAAAAAATGCGAAAATCAGTATTGACAATAGGATGGGAGAGTGCTATACTGCAATAGTCTGAGAAAAAGAAAGTAGAGTATCCACTCTCACCCTAGCGCAAACACGCGACTACGGTTCAATATTGATCTTAAGTTCTCTTTGTGTAGAGATTTATGTACAATGTTAAGTGGATAGTCTGTCTATCCACTTTTCTTGCGTTATCAGTCAAATCCGGTCCGGTGAGCCGAGTTTGATTTCGTTACACCGCAAAAGCGGGAACACAGTCTTTTATAATGATGGAGGTGCACTACAATTAGCGAATTAATGATTAATGAGCAGATCAGAGACAGAGAAATTCGTCTGATCGGTCAGAACGGAGAACAGCTTGGAATTATGTCTGCCAGAGATGCGTACCTGAAAGCACAGGAAGCAGGTCTGGATCTTGTGAAAATTGCTCCGACAGCGAAACCGCCGGTTTGCAAAATTATCGACTACGGAAAGTACAGATATGAACTGGCCCGCAAGGAAAAAGAAGCAAAGAAAAAACAGAAAACAATTGAAATCAAGGAAGTTCGCCTTTCTCCAAACATTGACACCAATGATCTTAATACCAAAGTAGGTGCAGCCCGCAAGTTCATTACAAAGGGAGACAAAGTAAAAGTAACACTTCGTTTCCGCGGCCGTGAGATGGCACATATGAACAGTAGCAAATACATCCTCGATGAATTTGCAGAGAGTCTGTCCGATATTGCAACGGTTGACAAAGCGCCGAAGGTGGAAGGCAGAAGCATGACCATGTTTTTGACGGCTAAACGTTAAAATACATTTGAATCAATATCAAGGAGGAAATTAAAATGCCAAAGGTAAAAACAAGCAGAGCAGCTGCAAAGCGTTTTAAAACAACAGGAACAGGAAAATTAGTAAGAAATAAAGCTTACAAGAGCCATATCTTAACCAAGAAATCTCAGAAGAGAAAAAGAAACCTGAGAAAACAGACTACTGTTGATGCAACAAACGTAAAGAACATGAAGAAAATCTTACCTTACATGTAATTTTTGCAAGGTAGAGTTACGCCCAACAGATCAAGGAGGAAAATAAGAAATGGCAAGAATTAAAGGCGGCATGAACGCTAAGAAAAAACATAACAGAGTATTAAAACTGGCTAAAGGTTACAGAGGAGCCAGAAGCAAACAGTATAGAGTAGCAAAACAGTCCGTAATGCGCGCACTGACCAGCTCCTACGCAGGAAGAAAACAGAAAAAACGTCAGTTCCGTCAGCTGTGGATCGCTCGTATCAACGCAGCAGCAAGAATGAACGGTCTGTCCTACAGCAAATTTATGTATGGTCTGAAACTGGCAGGCGTTGAGCTGAACCGTAAAGTTCTGGCTGACATGGCAGTTAACGATGCAGAAGGATTTGCAACACTGGCTGAGCTTGCAAAAAGCAAAGTAGCATAAGTAAAAACATATTCTGTGTGAATATACGAAGAAGCTGTGAGAACCGGTAAGGGGATCGCAGCTTCTTTTGAAATATAGAAAAACATGAGGTGAATATGGAAAAAAGCAAAGTGGCAGTGGTTGCCTGTCCCGACTATGAGCCGGCGCGCGTAAAGGAAAGCCTGCAAAAGGGATTGGAAGCAATTGGCGGCCTGGAATCTCTGGTCGGAAAAGAAGAGAATATCTTATTAAAACCGAACCTCGTCCGCTCCGCAAAACGCGAACGTGCCGTCGTGACCGACCCGGAAGTCATGGATGCCCTGATCACGATTTTGCAGGAAAATGGCTATGAGAATATTTCCTGCGGAGATTCCTGCGGCCTTGGCACCCCGGAGGGCATTGCAAAAGAAGCCGGGCTGAAAGAGGTGCTGGAAAAACACAACGTTCCGCTGAAGGATTTCCTTACGAGCGAGCGCGTAGAAACCGCCGATGGCAAATTTCTGATGATTGCGAAAGATGCACTCGACTGCGACGCCCTCATCAGCGTCAGCAAAATGAAAACCCACGCGCTGGAACGCATCACCGGAGCTGTCAAGAACCAGTACGGCTGCATCAGCGGCGTCTACAAAAAACTCGGCCACACGCATTATCCGAACGCTGAGAGCTTCGCACACATGCTGATCGAGCTGAACCAGAAAGTCGCCCCGCGCCTCTATATCTGCGACGGCATCGTAGCAATGGAAGGCAATGGTCCGACTTCCGGCGACCCGGTTTCGATGGGAGTTCTTCTTATGTCCACCGATCCGATCGCACTGGATACCGTGTTCTGCCATCTGGTGAACCTCGATCCGTCGTATGTGCCGACAAATCTCTACGGGGAAACGCTCGGCCTTGGAACGTGGCACGACGACCGCATCGAAATCGTGACAGCGGATGGCACCATATCCGAGGAAGAACTGAAAAGAAAGTACGGAAATCCAAACTTCAACGTCGACCGCCGCAAAGCCCGCAAAAAAGGAGCCCTCGACCTGCTCGAGATCCTCGGGGTCTTCCAGAGCCGCCCCTATATCATAGAAGAAAAATGTAAAAAATGCGGCGTCTGCGTCGAGAGCTGCCCGGTGGAAGGGAAAGCCGTCCGCTTTGATAACGGCCGCAGAAATCCGCCGGTCTACGATTATAAAAAGTGCATCCGCTGTTTCTGCTGTCAGGAAATGTGCCCGCATCAGGCAATCCAGGTAAAGAAACACCGTCTGCCGTGGGGAAAATAAGGGAGCTATCCTACAAAGTGACTGGAAAAGCAAAAAGAGAAGTGTTATACTTGAAACCGGACAAAATTTAGTACAGGAGGAACAACACCATGGAATTAGAAACTTTAAGAAGTGATATGATAGCAGCAATGAAAGCCAAAGACAAAGCGAGAAAAGAGGCCATCTCTTCCTTGATCTCCGCAGCAAAGAAAGTAGCCATCGACGAGGGCTGCCGCGATGACATCAAACCGGAGCTGGTAGACCGCGTCATCTTAAAAGAGCTGAAGACCGTAAAAGAGCAGATCGATACCTGCCCGGCATCCCGTGAGGACTTAAAAGCAGAGTATCAGTTCCGCTATGACGTCATCAGCGAGTATGCACCGAAACAGATGAGTGCAGACGAAGTCAAAGCCTACATCCAGGAGAAATTCGCAGACGTTCTGGCAACCAAGAACAAAGGTGCCATCATGAAGGCCGTTATGGCAGATATGAAAGGTAAAGCAGACGGAAAAGTCATCAACCAGACCGTTGCAGAACTGTGCAAATGAATATCATCAACATCGAACACATCAGCAAACTGTTCGGCGATAAACTGATTTTTGACGATGCTTCCTTCGGCCTGCAGGAGGGCGACAAGGTCGGCATCGTCGGAATCAACGGAACCGGAAAATCCACGCTGCTGCGCATGGCAGCAGGAGAGGAGACCCCGGATTCCGGCCAGATTATCCGCCAGAACAACCTCAAAATGGCCTATCTTCCGCAGACACCGGAATTTCCAAAGGATGCCACCGTGCTGTCCTACGCCCTTTCCGGTGATGAGGAGGACTGGCAGGTGCAGAGCAACCTTGTACAGCTCGGTATCACCGAATACGACGCAAAACTCGACACCCTCTCGGGCGGCCAGCGCCGCAAGGTTGCCCTGGCAAAAGTGCTTGCGTCCGATTTTGACGTCCTGATCCTCGACGAGCCGACAAACCATCTCGACAATGCGATGCTCTCCTGGCTCGAGGATTACTTGAAAAATTACCGCGGAACCGTCTTTATGGTCACCCATGACCGTTATTTCCTGGATAAAGTGTCGAACCGCATCCTCGAAATCAGCCACGGAAAAATGTACAGCTACGATTCCAACTATTCCCGTTTTCTGGAACTGAAAGCTGAGCGCGAGGAGATGGAACTCGCCTCTGAACGGAAACGCCAGAGCATCCTGCGCATGGAACTCGAATGGGCGAAACGCGGCTGCCGCGCAAGAAGCACAAAACAGCGCGCCCGCCTGGAACGCCTTGAAGCACTCAAAAACGGCACCGCACCGACTGCGGACGCTGTTGTGGAGATGGATGCTGTCGAGACCCGCATGGGAAAGAAAACGATTGAATTCCACAGCGTCAGCAAAGCCTTCGGCGACAAAACACTGATGAAGAATTTTGAATACATCTTCCTCCGCAACCAGAGTGTTGGTATCATCGGGCCGAACGGCTGCGGAAAATCTACCATGCTTCGCATGATCACCGGCGAGGTTCTGCCGGATGCGGGAACCATCGAAATCGGTGATACCATCCGCATCGGCTATCTGGCCCAGGAAGAGCCGGATATGGACACAAACCAGCGAGTCATCGACTACGTCAAAGACATTGCCGAGTATGTGCAGACCCGTGACGGACGCATCAGCGCATCCCAGATGCTCGAACGCTTCCTGTTTACTCCGGATATGCAGTATACCCCGATTTCCAAGCTCTCGGGCGGCGAAAAACGCCGTCTGTATCTTTTGTCGGTCCTGGTCAGCGGAGCCAATGTCCTGATTCTCGACGAGCCGTCCAACAATGTAGATATCCCGACGCTGACCGTGCTCGAGGATTTCCTGAACACATTTGTCGGCATTGTGATCACCGTTTCCCATGACCGCTATTTCCTCGACAACGTCGTAGACCGGATTTTCGAGTTTGACGGAAACGGGAATCTTTTGCAGTACGAAGGCGGCTATACCGATTACCTTGAGGCAAAAGAACGCCGTTTTGGCAAACTTCCGGAGAAAGCTGCTCAAACAGCAATGGCAAAAACAGCTGTATCCGCAGTCGGGACGGGAAAAAAAGACACAGGTACCGCCACGGATGCAGCTTCCGGAAAAGAAAAAAACAACGACTGGAAGCAGAATCGTCCGATCCGCCTGAAATTTACCTTTAAGGAACAGCGAGAGTACGAAACCATTGACGACGATATCGCTGCTCTGGAAGAAAAAATAGCATCCATCGATGACCAGATGATGAAAAATGCCACTAACTCCGCCAAGCTCGCCGAGCTGATGGTACAAAAAGAAGAAACAGAAGCAGCTCTCGAAGAAAAAACCGAGCGCTGGGTCTACCTGACCGACCTCGCCGAACGGATTGAGGAGCAGAATCAGAAATAATAAAAGCAAAGGAACTGTCCGCGGAAGAGAAAAAAATATGCGGGCCGTTCCTTCTTTTTTGGCCGAAAAATGAAGAACAACATTACCATATATTGTAAAAAACTTGTATTTTTCACGGAACAACCACAGAAAATCTAGACAGAATTACCAATCGGTGTTATAATTCAAATACTGGACATAGTGGCATTGCCATGCCCTTATCCGGGTTTTTCGAAGCGCGGAGGCAACCGAAACCCGGCAGAACACCAACCTGAGAAAAGCCAAAGTAATTTTTGGTCATCATTTTTTAAGGAGGATAAAATCAAATGGCTAGAAAGATGAAAACCATGGATGGTAACCAGGCTGCAGCACATGCGTCTTATGCGTATACCGACGTAGCAGCTATTTACCCAATTACCCCTTCATCCGTTATGGCGGAGCATACCGATGAGTGGGCAACCCAGGGAAGAAAGAACATTTTCGGACAGGAAGTTCAGGTAACTGAGATGCAGTCTGAGGCAGGAGCAGCAGGTGCAGTACACGGATCACTGGCAGCCGGAGCTCTTACCACAACCTATACCGCATCCCAGGGACTTCTTCTGATGATCCCGAACCTTTATAAAATTGCCGGCGAGCAGCTCCCGGGCGTATTCAACGTATCCGCTCGTGCCCTTGCAAGCCACGCACTTTCCATCTTCGGAGATCATTCAGACGTTTACGCCTGTCGTCAGACCGGAGTCGCAATGCTCTGCGAATCCAGCGTACAGGAGGTTATGGACCTGACACCGGTTGCACACTGTGCAGCACTGAAAGGCAAAGTTCCATTTATCAACTTCTTCGACGGATTCCGTACCTCCCACGAGATTCAGAAAATCGAGACATGGGATTACGAAGATCTGAAAGACATGGTAGATATGGATGCAGTAGATGCATTCCGTAAACATGCCCTGAACCCGAACCATCCGTGCCAGAGAGGATCCGCACAGAACCCGGATATCTTCTTCCAGGCAAGAGAAGCATGTAACCCGTACTACGATGCTCTTCCGGCAATCGTACAGGAGTACATGGACAAAGTAAACGAGAAAATCGGAACCGATTACAAACTGTTCAACTACTATGGAGCAGCAGACGCTGAGCACGTAATCATCGCTATGGGTTCTGTCTGCGATACCATCGAGGAAACCATCGATTACCTCGTAGCAGCAGGCAAGAAAGTCGGCGTTGTAAAGGTACGTCTGTACCGTCCGTTCTCCGCAGAAGCACTCATCAACGCTATTCCGGAGACCGTAAAACAGATTTCCGTTCTGGACAGAACAAAAGAGCCGGGATCTCTTGGCGAGCCTCTGTACCTGGACGTAGTAGCAGCATTAAAAGGCAGCAGATTCGAGAGCACACCGGTATTTACAGGCCGTTACGGACTTGGTTCCAAGGACACCACACCGGCTCAGATCGTTGCTGTATATGAAAATACAGAAAAACAGAGATTTACCATTGGTATCGTAGACGATGTTACCAATCTGTCTCTGCCGGTTGGCGCTCCTCTGGTAACAACTCCGGAAGGAACCATCAACTGCAAATTCTGGGGACTTGGCGCAGACGGTACCGTAGGTGCGAACAAGAACTCCATCAAGATCATCGGTGACAACACAGACATGTACGCACAGGCTTACTTCGACTATGACTCCAAAAAGTCCGGCGGTGTAACCATGTCTCACCTGCGTTTCGGAAAGAAACCGATCAAATCTACATACCTGATCCACAAAGCAAACTTTGTTGCATGTCATAATCCTTCCTATGTGAACAAATATCACATGGTAGAAGAGCTGGTAGACGGAGGAACCTTCCTTCTGAACTGCCCATGGGATGAAGCAGGCCTGGAAGAGCATCTGCCGGGACAGGTAAAAGCATTCATCGCAAACCATAACATCAAATTCTATGTGATCGACGGCGTTAAGATCGGTATCGAGACCGGCATGGGACCGACCCGTATCAACACCATTCTTCAGTCTGCATTCTTCAAGCTTGCGAAGATCATTCCGGAAGAAAAAGCCATCGAACTCATGAAAGCAGCAGCAAAAGCTACATACGGCCGTAAAGGTGACGATGTCGTAGCAAAGAACTGGGCAGCTATCGATGAGGGTGCAAAACAGATCAAAGAAGTTGCAGTTCCGGAAAGCTGGAAAAATGCAGAAGACGAAGGTCTGACCACAACTCATGCAGAGAGCGGCCGCGCTGACGCTGTTAAATTCGTAAATACCATCCAGGCAAAAGTAACTTCCCAGGAAGGAAACAACCTGCCTGTATCCGCATTTGCAGACTACGTAGACGGAACAACTCCGTCCGGCACATCCGCATATGAGAAACGTGGTATCGCCGTAAACGTACCTGTATGGAATCCGGAAAACTGTATCCAGTGTAACAGATGTTCCTTCGTCTGCCCGCACGCTGTTATCCGTCCGGTTGCCATGACCGCAGAAGAAGCAGCAGCAGCTCCGGAAGGCATCCAGACCATGCCGATGACCGGTATGCCGGACTACACCTTCACAATGGCTATTTCCCAGCTTGACTGTACCGGATGTGGTTCCTGTGCAAACGTATGCCCGGGCAAGAAGGGTGTGAAAGCACTGGCTATGGAAAGCCTTGCAGCACACGAAGCAGAGCAGAAATACTTCGATTATGCAGCAGCTCTTCCAGAGAAGACAGACGTTGTAGCAAAATTCAAAGAGAATACCGTAAAGGGCAGCCAGTTCAAGAAACCGTTGCTTGAGTTCTCCGGCGCATGCGCAGGCTGCGGCGAGACTCCTTACGCAAAACTGATCACCCAGCTGTTCGGTGACAGAATGTACATCGCAAACGCAACAGGATGCTCCTCTATCTGGGGTAACTCCTCACCGTCCACTCCTTACACTGTAAACGAGAAAGGACAGGGCCCGGCATGGTCCAACTCCCTGTTCGAGGACAACGCAGAGTTCGGTTATGGTATGCTTCTTGCCCAGAGGGCAATCCGCGGCGGTCTGAAAGCCAAAGTTGAAGCTGTTATGAACTCTGAGAAAGCTCCGGAAGAAGTAAAAGCAGCATGCAAAGAGTATCTGGATACCTTTGACTGCGGCGCAACCAACGGAACCGCAACCGATAAACTCGTAGAAGCAATCAAAGATGCTGACTGCGATACCTGCAGAGAAATCGTGAAGAACAAAGACTTCCTCGCTAAGAAATCCCAGTGGATCTTCGGTGGTGACGGATGGGCTTACGATATCGGATTCGGCGGCGTAGACCACGTACTTGCCAGCGGAAAAGATATCAACGTAATGGTATTCGATACCGAGGTTTACTCCAACACAGGCGGACAGTCCTCCAAAGCTACTCCGACCGGTGCAGTTGCACAGTTCGCAGCAGGCGGTAAGGAAACCAAGAAGAAAGATATGGCAAGCATCGCAATGAGCTATGGCTATGTATACGTAGCACAGATCGCTATGGGCGCTGATTACAATCAGGCAGTCAAAGCAATCGCAGAGGCAGAGGCATATCCGGGACCGTCCCTCATTATCGCTTACGCTCCATGTATCAACCATGGTATCAAGAAAGGTATGAGCAAAGCACAGACCGAGGAGCAGCTCGCTGTTCAGACCGGATACTGGCATTGCTTCCGCTTCAACCCGGCACTCGCTGCAGAAGGAAAGAGCGCATTCACACTGGATTCCAAGGCTCCGTCAGGAGATTATCAGGAATTCCTGAACGGCGAGGTACGTTACAACTCTCTGAAACGTGCAAACCCGGCGAAAGCAGAAAGACTGTTCGGCAAGAACGAGCAGGAAGCAAAAGACCGTTACACTTACCTGAACAAACTCGTAAAACTGTACGGCGCAGAAGAGTAATTCTTTCGTTCAGATTACTCCGAACCTGTAACATAAACGCTCAGGCGGTACGTATTGCCGCCGCCTGAGAAAAGAAAGAGGCCATGCCCCAAAAGGGTGTGGCTTCTTTTTGCGAACTTTTCCTTTTTCCATTGAAAAGGTTCTGCTTTTGCATGTTCTATGCTATAATGTCATAAAAACGGGGTTACAAGCCCGATATGAACAAAGAAAAGGAGATTTTGATGAACTACACAATCTACGACTACCTCGGGCTGTTCTTCCTTTATGCCTTTCTTGGATGGCTTCTGGAAACGACAGTGGCGGCTGTTCGGAAAAAACACATGGTAAACAGAGGCTTTCTGAATGGCCCGCTGTGTGCCATCTACGGAATCACGGCTGTTTTCATGACCCGCTACCTGTACGAACTGCAGTCCAGCCCGGTCTTTCTGTTTCTCGGCTGTATGATCATCGCCACCGCCGCCGAATGGATCGCAGGCCACGTCCTGGAACGGATCGGCCACGGCAAATGGTGGGATTATTCCAACAAAAAATGGAACATGGACGGCTACATCTGCCTCCAGTATTCCGTTCTCTGGGGAATCCTTGGTGTCCTTGCCCTGAAATTCGGCAACATCCTTGGCCTGACCCTCCTCCATCTTGCCCCAAACGGCGTAATGCACATCACCCTGTGGATCCTGTTCGGAGTCCTCGTCGTCGATGCCATCGGTTCTTACGCCGTCCTGCGCCACATCACCAAAAAGATGCCGCGCATCGCCGCCATGAACGACCAGATCGACGCCTTCACCAAACGGCTTTCCGTCCGCCTGTACCGCTACCTGGAAGCCCGTGTCGAGCGCGCCTACCCGTCGGTGCAGCCGATTCCGAAGCAGAAAGAAAAATCGAAAGTATTTGCCGATGGATGCAGCTTTTATAAAATCGTCCTTCTGTTCATCATCGGCGCCTTCTTAGGTGATATCGTAGAAACCATCTTCTGCCGCATCACCGCCGGTGTCTGGATGAGCCGCAGCAGCCTTGTCTGGGGTCCGTTCAGCATCGTCTGGGGCCTCGCCATCGCCCTCGCCACCTGGTTCCTCTATAATTACAGAAACCGCTCCGATGGCTTTTTATTCGCCTTCGGAACCTTCCTCGGCGGTGCCTACGAATACCTCTGCAGCGTTTTCACCGAAATCGTCTTCGGAAAAGTTTTCTGGGACTACAGCGACATTCCCTTCAACCTCGGCGGCCGCATCAACCTCCTGTACTGCTTCTTCTGGGGAATCGCCGCCGTCGTATGGCTGAAAAAACTCTACCCCCTGTTCTCCAAATGGATCGAAAAAATCCCCCTGAAACAGGGCCCCATCATCACCTGGATACTGATCATCTTCATGCTCGCCAACATCCTCGTCTCCACCCTGGCCCTCACCCGCTACGACCAGCGTGCCCACAACGAGCCAGCAGCAAACGCCATAGAGCAGCTCATTGATGAACGTTTTCCGGACAGCCGGATGGAAAAAATCTATCCGAACGCAAAAATGGCGAGCTGAAGCAATAAACCTTTGGCAACCCATCAAAAGTATGATATAATGTCACATAGATATTTTGAGGATAAACCGTCCTCTAAGAGCGAAGAAAGGACTCAACCACAAATGACAGTAGACAACAGCTTCACCATGAAGAAATTCCAGAGCATGGAAATCATCTATGTGACCTTTTCCCAGATCACAAAACTCCCATACGTAGAGTGCGATCCGGAAACCTTTGATGATCAGGTATACATGTTTACCGAAGAAGAAGCAGCCAAGGAATTTGCAAAATCCTATGTAGAAAAGAACACCCCGCTGCTCACCGTAAAAGTCCTGCGCAAGCAGATGCCGAACTTCTATATGGGCCTCTACGCCGAAGGCGTCAATATGGTCATCTTCCACGAAGGCGACCAGACCCGCCGCATCGAGCTCGAGCAGATCTTCCCGAAACCAGACATGGAGAAAATGAACAAACAGCACCTCCCGGTTCTGAACCCGGGCGTACAGCTCACCGTCGTATACTTTCTGCAGGAACTCAGAAAACCAAACCAGAGAAGAGACGATGCCGAGCGCATGCAGCACCTGCGTGAACTCGAAGAAGAAATGCTTGTCAACCTGATGCGAAGCAAATTCATCCTTGCCATCGACATCTCCCAGGTACAGGGCGAATTCGATCCGGCCAACCCGGGACCAGACGTGCGCATCCCGTACATCAAAAATCAGAACGAAGACATCTTCCAGCCGCTGTTTTCCGATATCGGTGAATTCCAGAAATTCCGTCCGGATCCGCAGGCAAAACTCCGTCTGGCAGCCATCCCGTTCCAGCACCTTCTGCCGTACCTGATGAAACAGGCCAAAGGCTTCGTCATCAACCCGTCCGGCTTCAACCTTCTGTTGACCAGAGAACAGCTCCAGAGAATCATGGGAGCCCAGGCACAGAGCGTCCGCCCGAACCTTGAGGCAATGATGGCACAGGCCGCTGCAGCACAGGCACAGAAAAATGCACAGAACAACGCTGTAAACGACGAAGTAAAAGAACACGTCGACGAGACAGAGAACACCGCAGCAGAAACCGACAACGAAGAATAAAACCGACAGGGCCGCAGAAAATCCCAGCAAACGGGCACTGCGGTCCGTTTTTGACTGCATAAAACCGGAAATAATAAAGAAAAACAAGAAAGGATATACAAAAATGAACGCAGAACATTGCAAAGCCTATACCCTGCTGCAGGAACAGCAGATTGACGATATCCATGCACACGGCTACCTCCTCCGCCACAACAAGAGCGGTGCCCGCGTGCTCCTTCTCGAAAACGAAGATGACAACAAAGTCTTCAACATTGCGTTCCGTACCCCGCCGGCCGACAGCACCGGCGTAGCCCACATCCTCGAGCACAGCGTCCTCTGCGGCTCCCGCGAATTCCCGTTAAAGGATCCCTTCGTAGAACTCGTCAAAGGATCCCTGAACACGTTCTTAAATGCTATGACCTACCCGGATAAAACCATGTACCCGGTAGCCAGCACCAACGATGCCGACTTCCAGAACCTGATGCATGTCTACATGGACGCCGTATTCTACCCAAACATTTACAAACACGACGAAATCTTCCGTCAGGAAGGCTGGAGCTATCATCTGGAAAGCGAAGACGGCCCGCTGACCTACAACGGTGTTGTATACAACGAGATGAAAGGAGCCTTCTCCTCCGCAGACGATGTCCTGGAGCGTGAAACCTTCAACACCCTGTTCCCGGACACTCCGTACGGCGTAGAATCCGGCGGAGATCCGTCCTGCATCCCGAACCTGACCTACGAAAACTTCCTGAAATTCCATCAGACCTATTACCATCCGTCCAACAGCTATATCTACCTGTACGGAAACATGGATATGGAAGAAAAACTGGCATGGATGGATGAAAAATACCTGTCCCATTTTGATGCAAAAGAAGTAAAATCCGAAATTCCGTATCAGAAACCATTTGCAGAGACACTCGACATTGTACACGAGTACCCGGTACTCGACGGCGATCCGCTTGAAAACAATGCGTACCTGTCCTACAACATGGTCATCGGCAGCGGTCTGGATGTAAAATTAAACGTGGCATTTTCTGTTCTGGAGTATGCACTCCTTGACGCACCGGGAGCCCCGGTCAAACAGGCACTCCTTGACGCACACATCGGAAAAGATGTTTACGGCTCCTACGAGGACGGCATCCTGCAGCCATTCTTCTCCATCGTAGCCAAGAACGCCGATGAAAATGAGAAAGAAAAATTCCTGTCCATCATCCGCGGCACCCTCGAGGATATCGTGAAAAACGGCATGGATCAGAAAGCCATCGAGGCAGGCATCAACTATTTCGAATTCCGTTTCCGTGAGGCGGACTTCTCCAGCTTCCCGAAGGGCCTGATGTACGGCATTGACGTCTTCGACAGCTGGCTGTACGACGAGAACAAACCGTTCGCCTACCTGCAGCAGCTTGCGATCTACGATGAGCTGAAAAAACTGGCAAAAGAAGGTTATTTCGAAAACCTGATCCAGACGTATCTGCTGGACAACACCCATGCCTCCATCGTGACCCTCATTCCAAAGACCGGTCTTGCCGCAGAAAATGATGCAAAGACCGCAGAAAAACTGCAGAAATACAAAGAGAGCCTGTCAAAAGAAGAGATCGAGAAAATCATTGCTGACACCAAAGAGCTGGCAGCATATCAGGAAGAAGAGGAGAGCGAGGAAGCACTCGAGACGATTCCGCTCCTGAAACGAAGCGATATCAAACGTGAGTCTATCAAACTTTACAATGACGAGCATGAAGTCGATGGAACGACGGTTCTTCATCACAACGTATTCACGAACGGCATCGGTTACTTAAGCTTGTTGTTTGATACGAAAAATGTGCCGAACGATCTGATCCCGTACATGGGCGTATTAAAATCCGTTCTCGGCTATGTGGACACCGAACACTACACCTACGGCGAACTGTTCAACGAGATCAATGCACAGACCGGCGGCATCAACTGCGGACTGCAGGTATTCCGCATTCCGGAAAATGATGACGACTGCCGTAGAATGTTCGGCATCCGCGCGAAATTCCTGTACGACAAACTGGATTTCGTCATGAAAATGATCGAGGAAATCCTGAACACCTCCCGCCTGGATGACGAGAAACGTCTTCACGAGATCATCTCCAGCATGAAATCCGGCCTGCAGAACCGCCTGTCTTCCGCCGGAAATGCAACGGCTGTGATGCGTGCAGCTTCCTATTACTCCCCGATGAGCAATTTCCAGGACCGCATCGCAGGCATCGGCTTCTACCAGCTCTTAAAAGATCTGGACGAGAACTTCGATGAGAAAAAAGCAGAACTGATTAAAAATCTGCAGACCCTGATGAAATACATCTTCCGCAAAGAGAATCTGACCGTCTCCTATACCGCAGACGAGACAGGCTACGCACCGCTGGAAGAAAAAATCGCAGCATTCAAAGAGAATCTGTACACCGACGAAGTGGAGCCGGGCAGCATTGTGTATGACTTTGAACAGAAAAACGAAGCCTTCCAGACCTCCGGCCAGGTACAGTACGTGGCACTCTGTGGAAACTTCGAGCGCGAAGGATACGACTACACAGGAGCCCTGCGCATCCTGCGTGTCATGCTGAGCTATGACTATCTGTGGATCAACATCCGTGTCAAAGGCGGCGCTTACGGCTGCGGCGGAGCTTTCGGAAGAGGCGGAAACGCGTGCATTTCTTCCTACCGTGACCCGAACGTCGGAAGAACCCTTGAAGTATACCGCGGTATCGGCGATTACGTGCGCAATTTCGAAGCAGACGAGCGCCAGATGACCAAATACATCATCGGAACGATCAGCGAACTCGACGTCCCGATGAACCCGTCCGCAAAAGGCCAGACCTCCGAGAGCGCATGGTTCAACGGCATCACCGAAGCAGACTTCCAGCAGGAGAGAGATCAGATCCTCGATGCAACCCTGGATGACATTCATGCACTGGCAGACCTTGTAGATGCAGCCTTAAAACAGAACAACATCTGCGTTGTCGGAAGCGAGGCGGCAATTCAGAAAGAGAAAGAACTGTTCAAGAACGTAGAGAACTTATAAATGAGGAGAAGAGACAGCAATGGAAAACAATGCAAATTATAAATCCGGCTTTGTAGCCCTGATCGGCCGTCCGAACGTGGGAAAATCCACGCTGATGAACCACCTGATCGGACAGAAGATTGCGATTACATCCAAGAAACCGCAGACCACCCGCAACCGCATCCAGACCGTTTATACGTGTGACGAGGGACAGATCGTGTTCCTCGACACACCGGGTATCCACAAGGCGAAAAATAAGCTCGGCGAGTACATGGTCGATGTAGCCGAGAAAACGTTAAAAGAAGTCGATGTGATTCTTTGGCTGGTAGAGCCGAGCAACTTCATCGGAGCAGGAGAGCGCCATATCGCAGAGATCCTGGAGAAAGTCAATGCGCCGGTCATCCTCATTATCAACAAGACCGATACCGTGGAGAAAGACAAAATCCTGGAATTCATCGATACGTACCGCAAGCTGTTCCAGTTTGCCGAGATCATTCCGTGCTCGGCACTCCGCCATCAGAACACCGATGACATCATTCCGAGCATCTTCAAATATCTGCCGTACGGCCCGCAGTTCTACGATGAGGACACCATCACCGATCAGCCGATGCGCCAGATCGTGGCTGAGATCATCCGCGAGAAAGCACTGTACGCCTTAAACGAAGAGATCCCGCACGGCATCGCCGTTGTGATCGACCAGATGAAAGACCGCCCGAACGGAAAAATCGTTGATATTGACGCGACCATCATCTGCGAGCGCGATTCCCACAAGGGCATCATCATCGGAAAACAGGGCGCGATGCTCAAGAAGATCGGAAGCAACGCGCGGTATGAGCTGGAGCAGATGCTGGAGCAGAAAGTCAATCTGAAGCTCTGGGTCAAAGTCAAAAAAGATTGGCGCGACAGCGATTTTCTTGTGAAGAACTTCGGATATGATAAAAAGAAACTCGATTTATAATATTGCATTATAATAAGGAAGAAACATGCGAGAACCAATCAATGTAAGCGGAATGGTATTATCCGTCTCCCCGGTCGGAGAGTATGACAAGCGCGTCGTGATCCTGACCCGGGAGCTCGGCAAAATCACTGCCTTCGCGCGCGGCGCCCGCCGCATGAAAAGCCCGCTGATGGCCGTCTCCAATCCGTTCGTCTTCGGCGAGTTTCAGGTCTACGAGGGCCGTGACAGCTATACCCTCTCCGGCGCAAACATTAAAGAATACTTCCTCGACCTGGCGCAGATGCAGCCCGGCGTTTATTACGGCTTTTATTTTCTGGAACTGGCCGAATATTTCGGCCAGGAAGGAAACGATGAAACCCAGATGCTGAACCTTCTGTACGTGACGATGAACGCCATCCGCCGCGGAAAACAGGACCTCCGCCTGGTCCGGTGCATCTTCGAACTGCGGACGATCACAATCAGCGGAGAAGCACCGCAGATGTTCTCCTGCATGGAGTGCGGCACGAAAGAGAATCTGACCGTTTTCTCCCTGCGCGATAGCGCCATCTACTGCCCAAACTGTGGAAAAACCATCAGAGATCCATGGCCGCTGCAGCCGGGCACCGTGCTGGCATGCCGCTATATCATTGCGGCACCGCTCGCGAAGCTGTATGGTTTTACCGTAAATGAAGAGATCCTGGACGAACTGGAACGATTGCTGCGTGCATATCTCCATCGCTATGTCGAAAAGAAGATGAAAACATTACAGATTCTGGATGTGATGAAATAATATAAAATGTAATAATTTGCAAAAATGTGAAAAAAGTATGTCCATAAGTGTGTCCACACCTTTACAAATAAGTAGAAATGGGATAAAATATTTGGAATAAAGAAAAAAAATGGTTCTGTATTCGTCACAGAAGATATTACAAATGCATAGTACCAGAAAAAATGAGAAGGTTTTAGTGAAAATGGTAATATAAAAGCTAGAAAAACTATGCGAAACAAGAGAATGTTACGAGTACGGCGAAAAAAATACGACAGGGGAGAAAGGTATGTACAAAAAATCATCCACAGGATGGCTGAAGCATCTGGATTTTATGGTTCTTGATATTATCTGTCTTCAGCTGGCTTTCGTCATGGGTTATTTCTTAAGACATCACAGTTTTAAGCCATATGGAAGCCCAATTTACCGAAATGAGGCTATCGTATTCGCTCTGATCCAGCTGATGATCATGTTTTTTGACGATTCCTTCAAAAACGTCATGAAGCGCGGATACCTCGTGGAAATCGGAATGACTGTAAAAAATATGGTATACATCATCGTTCTTGGTGTATTCTACCTGTTCCTGATTCAGGAGGGAGATCAGTTCTCCAGAGCAACCATTATGCTGACCGGTGCTCTGTACGGAATGCTTTCCTATCTGATGCGCATCGGATGGAAGGCTGTGGTAAAGAAACGCAGCAGCGGGGAACACAGCGGCCGTTCGCTTCTGATCATCACGACCGAAAAACAGTCACAGTCCGTTGTAAAGAGCATGCTGGATTTCGATTACATCGGCGTTCGTCCGACTGGCGTTGTTCTCGTAGACCAGGACAGAACCGGACACAAAATCCACGGCGTACCGGTGGTATCGAACCTTGCAGATGCAGCTGAGTATGTCTGCCGTGAGTGGTTCGACGAAGTGCTGATCGTTCTGCCGGAAGGCAGAGAAATCCCGCAGAAAGTATTCAATGCTTTCGCCGAGATGGGAATTACCATCCACGTAAAAATTGCAGATGTCAACGAAATGCAGGGCAAAAATCAGACTGTAGAGCGTATGGGCAATTACACGGTCATTACTACCTGTATCAATATGGCAAGCGCCGGTGAGCTTGTCCTGAAACGAATCATGGACATCTGCGGCGGCCTTGTGGGATGTATCCTGACCGGAATTATCTTCCTGTTTGTTGCACCGGCGATCTACATCAAATCCCCGGGTCCGATTTTCTTCTCTCAGTATCGTGTTGGAAAGAACGGAAGAAAATTCAAAATCTACAAATTCCGCAGTATGTACATGGATGCTGAGGAACGGAAAAAAGAACTGATGAAACAGAACCGTGTCAGCGACGGTCTGATGTTCAAAATGGAGAACGATCCGCGCGTTATCGGCAGCGAAAAGGGTCCTGGCAAGGGAATTGGAAATTTCATCCGTAAAACCTCACTGGATGAATTCCCACAGTTCTTCAATGTATTAAAAGGTGACATGAGCCTCATCGGAACCCGTCCGCCGACAGTAGACGAGTGGGAGAAATATGAACTTCATCACAGAGCAAGACTGGCAATCAAACCAGGTCTGACAGGTATGTGGCAGGTAAGCGGACGAAGTGAGATTACGGACTTTGAAGAGGTTGTAAAACTGGATACGAAGTACATTTCAGAATGGTCCTTTATGCTGGATATTAAGATTTTGTTTAAAACTGTACTGATTGTATTAGGCCAGAAAGGTTCTATGTAAAAAAAATGAAAAATGGAGATATATTGTAGTTTTGGGAGTAGTGTGGTAAAATAAAGGTAAATTTTAAGAAAAATTTATGAATGGAAGCGCAAAGAAGTCCTGATGACGGCGAAAAGGAAAAAGGCTTCCTTTGACAGGTGGTCCAAATAATGTTAATTATTTGGACCTTTTTATGTGAACTTCCTGAAATATTAACTCTCGTTTCGACATGTTCTTGCTTTAAGCCAGTTGTAGCATACTTTAAAAGGAATTTTATGAGAGTTAATTTTATAGGAAGTTCACATATATACTACCACAAAAGTAATTATCTTTCACTGACAACTATCCTAACACACAGGGGATTGAAAAAGTCATAAAGTTATGGTATAATCGAAAACAAAAGTTCATGAAAAATGAAAGAAGGAAGTATATGAACAACTCAAAACAAGATATATTGAACAACCTGATAAAAGAACCCTTCATCAATCAGCGTATCCTTGCCGCGCAGACCGGCCATTCGCTTGGTATTGTTAATCGTTCGCTTAAGGAGCTGATTTCAGAAGGTTACCTGGATGAAGAGATCCGTCCGACAGAAAAGGCACTGCGTGAAGCAAAAGAAAAAGCGCCGAAAAACGCCATTATTCTTGCCGCTGGATTTGGTATGCGGATGGTTCCGATTAATACAGAGACACCGAAAGGACTTCTGGAAATCAAAGGAGAGCGGCTGATTGAGTGCACAATCCGTCAGCTTCATGAAGTCGGTATTACAGAGATTTACGTCGTTGTCGGATTTATGAAAGAGCAGTATGAATATCTGATCGATGAATACGGTGTAGACCTGATTGTTGCCCCGGATTATGCAACAAAAAACAATCTGCATTCCCTGAAAACGGCGGCAGATCATTTATCAAACAGCTACATCATTCCCTGTGATATCTGGTGTGAAAAGAATCCATACAGCAGAAACGAATTATATTCCTGGTACATGGTCAGCGATCTGGTGGATGATGACAGTACCGTCCGCGTAAACCGGAAGCAGGAGCTGGTCGTACAGAAAGAACAGGCAGGCGGAAACGCGATGATCGGCATCTGTTATCTGCTGGAAACAGAAGCGGAGATCGTGCGGGAGCGTCTGGAAGAACTGGGAAGAGATTCCCGATACGACGGAGCGTTCTGGGAGGAAACCTTATACCGGAAAGACAGAATGATTGTGACGGCCCGTGTTGTACATGCTGCCGATGCCGTAGAAATTAATACTTATGAGCAGCTGCGTGAGATTGACAGCGATTCCAGCCAGCTGCAGACGGATGCGATTCAGGTAATCTGTGAAGCACTTGGAGCACAGCAGAACGAAGTGACAAACATTACAGTTCTGAAAAAAGGAATGACAAACCGATCCTTTTTATTCTCCTGTAAAGATAAAAAATACATTATGCGAATTCCGGGAGAGGGAACCGATCAGTTGATCAACCGCAGGCAGGAAGCCGCTGTATATCAGACGATCGCCGGCCGAAGGATCTGTGATGAGATTGCCTATATTAACCCGGAGAACGGCTACAAAATCACAGAATATCTCGAAGGTGCGCGGGTCTGCGATGCAGAAAATGAGGAAGATCTTCAGAAATGCATGAAGAAACTGCGGGAGGTTCACGGGCAGAAATTAAGAGTAGACCATTCCTTCGATCTGTTCGGACAGATGGAATACTATGAAAGCCTCTGGGAAGGAACTCCGTCAGCATATAAAGATTACGAAAAGACGAAAGCGCATGTGCTTCAGTTAAAGGATTACATCGAAGCAAATGCCGGAGAGTGGGTGCTCACTCACATTGATGCCGTGCCGGACAATTTTCTGTTTGTGGAAGAAAACGGAAAAGAGGAGATCCGCCTGATCGACTGGGAATACGCCGGAATGCAGGATCCGCATGTGGATATTGCGATGTTCTGTATCTATTCTCTTTACAAAAAAGAGCAGGTGGACCATCTGATTGATCTTTATTTTGAGGGAAGCTGCGATGATAAAACACGCATCAAAATCTACTGTTATATCGCAGTCTGCGGTCTGCTCTGGAGCAACTGGTGCGAGTATAAACGGAAATTAGGCGTAGAATTCGGAGAGTATTCCCTGCGGCAGTACCGTTACGCAAAAGATTATTACAAAATTGTCCAGCAGGAACTGGGAGAGGAAGGAAAAGAAATATGTACAAAGTAGAGCGCGCCATTATTATGGCGGCAGGCCTGGGAAACCGGATGAAGCCGGTAACGTTAAAAACGCCGAAGCCGCTGGTGCGGGTAAACGGTGTGCGGATGATCGATACCGTCATCGATGGACTGCACAAAAACGGAATCACAGAAATTTACGTGGTAGTCGGTTACCTCAAGGAACAGTTCCAGACACTGGAAGAGGAGTACCCGGGCCTGAAACTGATTGATAATCCATGGTACGATACTTGCAATAACATTGCATCGCTGTATGTGGCGCGGGAACATCTGGAAAATGCCATTATTCTCGACGGCGACCAGATCATCTATCACCCGGAAATTCTGTCTCCGGAGTTTGAGCGATCCGGTTACAACAGCGTGTGGACCGATGATGAGACCGACGAGTGGCTGCAGACTGTGGAAAACGGCATTGTGACAGGCTGCAGCAGAACCGGCGGAAAGGGCGGCTGGCAGCTCTACAGCATTTCCCGATGGACAGCAGAAGATGGAAAGCGGCTGAAAGGCCATCTGGAGCAGGAGTTTGAAGTAAAGAAAAACCGTCAGATTTACTGGGACGATGTGGCAATGTTCTGTTACCCGAAAGAGTATCAGCTTGGCATCCGGCCAATGAAGGCAGAGGATATCATAGAAGTAGACAATTTCAGCGAGCTTGTTGCACTCGATGCATCGTATGCGGATTACGCAGAAAGGGAAGAAAATGAACAGTAAAAATCAACAGAAGAAAAAAGAAATCGACTGGATGATCACGCTGGTGCCTTTGGCGCTGATCGTTGCTCTATGTATCGTATTTTTCTTTGCACCGGAGCAGTCGAATCAGGTACTTGGCCAGATTCGATTTCTGTTTGGAGACACCTTTGGAACGTATTACCTGGTCATCGGACTTGGCATTTTCTTTCTGTCTCTGTTTCTGGCAGGCTCCAAATACGGAAATATTGTGCTTGGAAAGCCGGATGAGAAGCCAAAATATTCCTTTTTTGCATGGGGATGCATGATGTTTACCTGTGGTCTGGCAGCAGATATTCTGTTTTATTCGTTCTCTGAGTGGATTTTGTACGCAACAGATCCTCACATCGCAGAACTTGGCAGCATTCAGGACTGGGCAGGCGTATTTCCACTGTTTCACTGGAGCTTTATCCCGTGGGGATTCTATCTGGTACTGGCTGTTGCGTTTGGCTTTATGCTTCATGTAAGAAAACGAAACCGTCAGAAATACAGCGAGGCGTGCCGTCCGATTCTGGGAAAACAGACAGATGGAATTGGCGGCCGTCTGATTGACCTTCTGGCTGTCTTTGCACTGCTGGCCGGAACTGCTACCACTTTTAGTGTGGCAACTCCGCTGATGGCGGAAATCATCGGCGAGCTGTTCCATATGGAAGTCAGCAGAACTGTGATTAATATTATCATTCTTCTGATCACCTGCTGTGTTTATACCTATTCTCTTCTGCATGGATTCAAAGGAATCAGCATTCTGGCTAAGGTGTGCATTTATCTGTTTTTCGGACTCCTTGCCTTCGTCCTGCTGTTTGGGGGAGAGACGCGGTATATTATTGAAACTGGATTTTCTTCTCTTGGAAAAATGATTCAGAACTTTATCAGCTTATCAACGTATACGGACCCGATGCGTACGACAAACTTCCCACAGAACTGGACCATTTATTACTGGGCATACTGGATGGTATGGTGTGTGGCAGCACCGTTCTTCATTGGCAGCATTTCCCGCGGAAGAACCGTGCGCCAGACAATTCTCGGCGGATACGGTTTTGGTGTGGGTTCCACGCTTGTCAGCTTTATTATTCTTGGAAATTATTCGATGGGAAAGCAGATTTCAGGTGCAATTGATTTCATTTCGCAGTATAATGAAAGTGGAGATTTATATCATCTGATCGTGTCGATGATCAAAACCATGCCGTGTGCACCGCTGATTATGGTTGTTGTATTAGTTACGATGGTTGCATTTTATGCGACATCGTTCGACTCGATCGCATTGACGGCATCGTGCTACAGCTACCGGAAACTGGAAGACGGCGAAGAGCCGGCAAAAGGAATTCAGCTGATGTGGTGTATTCTGTTGATCCTGCTTCCGATTGCACTTCTTTTTGCAGAGAGTTCCATGAATAGTCTGCAGTCTGTCAGTATCGTAGCGGCATTTCCGATCGGCATTGTGATCGTGATGATTGCGGTCAGCTTCTTAAAAGATGCAAAACTGTATTTAGAAGAATTGCAGGGAGGAAAAGCGCATGGAGAGGAGAAAAAAGAGAATCGTTAAACTGACAGCATTTTTGTTTCTGCTTGCGGCATCCATTTTTGTGATGCCGCAAAAGGCGTTTGCGGACGAAAATGAGGATGTTACATTGCCGACGGGCGATATTAAACCCATGGAACCACAGCAGGATGAGTCCGGGATTGATACATACGGGACCGATGAAGGCGATGAGTTCAGCGGAACGGAGTATGAATTGTATACGGTTCTGGAGAATCGTGTGAAAGAAGCGATGCTGGCTGGAAATGAATGGGTATCCATTAAAGATTTAAAAATAAGAAGGGATACCTATGACTTAAGCTTTTATTATGGCTATTCGCCGTATTTTCCGAGTGATACGTATAATAGAATCATTGCCTGGTATGGTGATGCATACTATACAGGTTTGAGAATTACTAATACATTCGGAACACCGGAAGAAACCAAACAGATTTTTAATGCAGTGGATGAGAAACTGGCATCCATTTACAAACTGGCGAACAATTCCATGACAGATGAGCAGAAGGCGCTTGTAATTCACGATTATCTGGTATCGCATGCAGAGTATGATCTGAATTATAAGAATTATACCAGTTATGGTGTGCTGATGGACGGAAGAGGTGTGTGTCAGTCGTATGCATTAGCCTATATGTATATTCTGAATCATTTGGGAATCGAAAATCCCCCATGGTTGAATGGAAGCGTTCAACCATGGGGGATTTTAATGGATGTTCCTCTTGCAGTCCCCACCATTTTGTGTTACCATAAAACACGCAAATAACCAACAGCAAGGAGTTCTATTTTACATGAACATTACCTCAAAATACCGTTCTCTTTCCGTCCAGGCGAAGGCGGCGCTTTGGTTTACGATCTGCAGTTTCTTACAGAAAGGCATTTCGTTCATCACAGTTCCGATTTTCACGCGTCTGATGAGCACCGAGGAGTACGGAACCTATACGGTTTATCTGTCCTGGCTGCAGATTTTGACGATTTTGACGTCGCTGTACTTATTTAATGGTGTTTACGACAACGCGATGGCAAAGTACGAGAAACAGCGGGATGAGTATACATCTGCAATGCAGGGACTGACACTTGTGATTACGGGTGCAGTTTTTGCATTGTATTGTTTTACGTCGGGTTTCTGGGAGAAGATTCTGAATCTGCCGAAATCCATGATTTTGTTGATGTTTCTGGAAGCGCTGCTGAGTCCGGCGCTTTCTTACTGGTCGGGGCGGCAGCGGTTTGAGTATCGGTACCGGATTCTGGTCTGCGTGACGATTCTGCAGGCGCTGATGAACCCGATCGCGAGCCTGGTGCTGATCCGTATCAACGGCGGTACGGCCATGATGCGGATCTTAGGTATCGTCGGGGTGCAGGTCTGCATCTGTGTGCCGATTATTGTGTTCCAGTTTTGCAAAGGAAAAGAGTTCTTTTCGAAGGAACACTGGGGCTACGCACTGCGGATCGGAATTCCGATTGTGCCGCATTATCTGTCCGGTATTATCCTGAATCAGGGCGACCGCATCATGATCGACAAGATGGTCGGAAAGACGGAAGTTGCGCTGTACGGGCTGGCGTACAGCATTGGTATGCTGGTGCAGCTTTTCATCAGCGGTATGAACAGTGCATTGACACCGTGGATGTACAGCAAGATCAAAAAGGGCGACATCCGCTCGATGCGGAAGGTGCTGCAGCTTCTTAGTATTGTAGTGGTCGGCATAGCCGTGGCGCTGATGCTGATCAGTCCGGAGCTGGTGCTGATTTTCGGATCGCCGAAGTACCACGAGGCGGTGTACGTCATTCCGCCGGTGGCAGCGAGTGTGTTCTTTATCTTTATTTATAATATTCTCTCGATGCCGCAGTTCTATTATGAAAAAACACAGTTTCTGATGGCAGCATCCATGGCGGCGGCGGGAGCGAATGTGGTGCTGAACTTTATTTTTATCCACCTGTTCGGCTATATTGCGGCCGGTTACACGACGCTGGCATGCTATATGCTGTATTCGGTCGGCCATTATATTGTGAGCAAACGGATTCTGGTGAACGAAGGAATCCAAGAAAATCTGATGAATCCAGGATTTCTTCTGGCGTGCTCCGTTTTTCTGATTGGAGCAAGCATCATCTGCAATCTTATTTTCCCGTACAGAATCCTGCGTTACGCGATTCTGCTCGCAAGTGCAGGGTTGGTCTTCTGGAAGAAAGAACTTCTGCTGAAGACGATGGCGGATATCCGGAAAAAATAAAAAAGTGGGGGAGGATTTGAAACGAATGTTCAGAGACTCCCCGTTTTTGTGCGTTTTTTCTTGACAGTCACAGAAAAAACGATACAATGAAAGAATGAAGAAAAGTAAGGCATTTTAATTAGAGAAGGAAAAATTACATGAGTACCAGTATTTCAATAAAAGAACTAAAAGAGCTCGATCCGTCAAGCTATCAGATCGTGGATATCCGCGATGCGGTAGAGATCTCCCACGGCGCGATTCCGGGAGCGCTTGGGATGAAGACAGAAGAAATCGAGACAAGTGATGCGATTGACCGGAGCAAAAAGACGATCATCTGCTGCAGCCGCGGCCGGTTCAGTGTGGCTGCTGCGGAAGAACTGCAGGAGAAGGGCTGGGACGCTGTGAGTCTGGAGGGCGGTTACATCGCCTGGCTGATGGACGTGATGAGCGCGCCGGAGGAGCAGGACAAGGCAGCGGATGTCGAGAAGAGTCTCCGCAAGAAGTTCAAAAAGTCGATCTGGTCCAAATTTACGAAAGCGATCAACACGTACGAGCTGGTAAAGCCGGGTGACAGAATTGCCGTCTGTATTTCCGGCGGAAAAGATTCGATGCTGATGGCGAAATGCTTTCAGGAGTTAAAGCTTCACAATAAATTTGATTTCGAAGTAAAATTCGTTGTCATGGATCCGGGATACAGCCCGGAGAACCGCAAAGTGATCGAGGACAACGCAAAGAGCCTCCACATTCCGATCACCATTTTCGAGACAGACATTTTCGATTCGGTCTACCATGTGGAAAATTCCCCGTGTTATCTCTGCGCGAGAATGCGCCGCGGCCATCTGTATCATTTTGCACAGCAGCTCGGCTGCAACAAGATTGCACTCGGCCATCATTACGATGATGTCATCGAGACGATCCTCATGGGAATGCTCTACGGTGCGCAGGTGCAGACGATGATGCCGAAGCTTCACAGCATCCACTTCGAGGGCATGGAGCTGATCCGCCCGCTGTATTTGGTGCGTGAGGATGATATCAAGGCGTGGAGAGATTATAACGGTCTGCATTTCATCCAGTGTGCCTGCAAGTTTACCGATACCTGCACGACCTGCAATAACGAGGAGAATCGTTCGAAACGCGTGGAGATCAAGGAACTGATCAAAAACCTGAAAAAGGTGAATCCGTTCGTGGAGAGCAATATTTTCCGCAGTGTCGAAAATGTCAACATTGACACCGTGGTCGGCTACAAGCAGCACGGCATCCGCCACAATTTCCTGGAAGGATACGACGACAATCCGGGGTATGTGCCGGAGGCAGAAAAAGCAGCGGCGGAAACGGAGCAGGAAAAAGAAGGAAAGTAATGCATAGAAAAATAGAAGAAACGCCGGAGCGGGAGAAAATGCTGATCCGGCTGAAAGAGCTCCGTCTGGAACGCGGTTACTCGATGACACAGGCGGCGCGGAAGATTTTCAGTCACCCGGACACCTACAACCGGTATGAAAAAGGCATCCGTGAGATTCCGTTGGACTGTCTGATTACGCTGGCAAAGCTGTATGACTGCAGTCTCGATTATCTCGCGGGTGTTTCCGATCAGCCGCGAAAATACGGAAGGTGATGTAAATGGCAATTCCTCTTTATCTGACAACGATTGAACAGGATATTTTTGATACATTCCGGTATCTGCCGCATGCGGTTGCAGTCGGTGTCGGCTTTGTGACGGTTGCGGCGGCGTGGAAAAATCAGCAGATCCAGAAGAAACGGAAACGGCTGGAGCAGTACCGTGCGCTGCACGGCGGGCAGCTTCTGGCGTGGTTTCTGGTAGCCGTCTATTTTGCCATGCTGATTTCGATTACACTGCTTTCGAGAGAACCGGGTTCGAGAACCGGTGTGGATTTGAAGCTGTTTGAAACCTGGGGAAACCAGTGTCTGCCGGACCGGTATTTTGTGGAAAATATTCTGCTGTTTCTGCCGTTCGGTGCATTACTGCCGGCGGCGGTGCCGTTTCTTCGGAGATGGTGGTACTGTGTGTATGCGGCATTTGCCACGAGCATGATGTTGGAAACTGTGCAGCTTTTAACAGAGCGCGGCTTCTGCCAGTTAGATGATGTTGTGACGAATACGCTTGGAGCAGCCATCGGGTATCTGGTGTTTGCACTGGTGCGGAAATGTTGGAGAGGGAAGATAGAAGAATAGAAGGAAAACAAGAAGGCTCTGCCCAAATGGACAGAGCTTTTTTCTTCCCTGTTTTTAGATGGAAGTGCAGGAGAGTTAATCCACCCGTTCTTTCCCCCAGAAAAACAATGCCACGGTTCCCGGCCCTGTATGGCTGCCGATGGTGGTTCCGATGTTGTTGATCTCGACTTTTCCGTTCAGATTGGGAAAGCGTTCCTCGATAAGATCCGCAACGGCCCGCGCATCGTCGTAGCAGGCGGACTGGGAAATGTAGCATTTGCCGGAGTAGGAGAGGCCGCCCTCGGCGTTTTCTTCCATCTGGTCGACGATTTTTTTGATGACTTTTTTCTTCGTACGGATTTTAAACCGCGGAATCAGACGGCCTTCGTTGTCCATGTTGAGCAGCGGGCAGATGCCAAGGAGTCCGCCGATTGCGCCGGAGGCTTTGGAGATGCGGCCGCCGCGCACGTAGAAGGTGAGGTCCGTGGAGAAGAACCAGTGATGGACTTTGAGGCGGTTTTTCATCGCGAAATCGTAAACCTCTTCCAGCGGTTTTCCTTCATCGCGCAGGTCGGCAAGGCGGTCCATCAGAAGACCGTAGCCGGAGGAAGCGCCGAGGGAATCCACGATGAGGATTTTCCGTTTCGGGTAGCGCTCTTCAAGGTCGGCTTTGGCGATCATCGCGGAATTCAGGACACCGGAAATGCCGGAGGAGAGGCAGACGTGGAGAATGTCTTTGCCGTCCTGCAGGAATGTTTCAAAATAGGCTTCAAATTCATCGGCATTCACCTGGGATGTTTTCGTGGAAGCGCCGGCGGCCATGGCGGCATAGAACTGATCGAACGGCATGGACTTGCCGAGATCGTCCGCGTACTCGGTGTCATTTAATTTGTAATGGAAACAGATGTATGAGATTTCCCGTTTGGAGAAATGTTCTTCGGTAAGGTCTGCCGTAGAGCAGCAGCTGATGACATAGGAACTCATAAAATAATCCCTCCTCGTAAAAATGAAAGTAAGAACTCTGGTTTCTGTGCCTATTGTAGCATCCCGAATGGAAAAAGGCAACTGCGGAACGTGATTATATCCGTAATGAAAGGGGAAGCGAAATGGTGTCAAGCCTTGTATTTGCGGTGCGGCCTGTGGTAAAATAGAACTATGAGAATACGAAAATACGAAAATACAAGGAGGTTTTTGCATATGCAGAATTATTCAGGAGAAGAAGGGCTGCAGTATCATCTGCAGATCCGAAAAGGCGATGTGGGACGGTACGTGATTCTGCCGGGAGATCCCAAACGGTGTAAAAAAATTGCAGCTTACTTTGAGAACCCGGTGCTCGTCGCAGACAGCCGGGAATTTGTGACTTATACGGGTACTTTGGACGGTGTAAAGGTTTCCGTTACATCTACCGGCATCGGCGGTCCGTCGGCTTCCATCGCGATGGAAGAGCTGATCCAGTGCGGCGCCGATACGTTTATCCGCGTCGGAACATGCGGCGGTATGGCACTCGATGTAGAGGGCGGCGATATCGTGGTGGCAACGGGAGCGATCCGTGCGGAGGGAACGTCAAAGGAATACGCACCGATCGAGTTCCCGGCAGTCGCAGACCTTACCGTGACGAATGCGCTGGTGCAGGCGGCAAAGAATCTTGGGAAAAAATGGCATGCGGGCGTGGTACAGTGCAAGGATTCCTTCTACGGCCAGCACGACCCGGAGCAGATGCCGGTCGGCGATGAGCTGCTGAAAAAATGGGATGCATGGATGAAGCTTGGATGCAAAGCGTCAGAGATGGAATCGGCGGCACTTTTTATCGTGGCAAGTGCCCGCGGCGTCCGTGCCGGATCGGATTTTCTTGTGATGGGAAATCAGGAGAGAGTGAAACGCGGCATGGAGAACCACATTACGCACGATACGGAAGGTGCGATTCAGGTAGCCATCGAGGCACTGCGGATTCTGATCCGGGAAGATCAGAAATAAGAAAGAAAAAATAAGGGGATACTGGAAAGGGGATGCTGGATATGAAACAGGAAATCAGTACAGAAATAAAACAGGAGCTGGTAAAACAGGCTCTGGCAGCGCGGAAATTTGCGTATGTGCCGTATTCGAAGTTCCGCGTAGGCGCGGCGGTTCTGGCAAAGAATGGAGCGATTTATACCGGTTGCAACATTGAAAATGCGGCGTATACACCGACAAACTGCGCGGAGCGCACCGCGGTCTTCAAAGCCGTATCCGAGGGCATAACGGAATTTGACGCGATCGCCGTCTGCGGCGGCCCGGGAGAGGCAGAGCCGGGGGATTTCTGCACACCGTGCGGTGTCTGCCGCCAGGTCCTGCGGGAATTTGTCGATCCGAACGAATTTCTCGTTCTCCTCTGCAAGGGCGACGGTTCCTGGAATGAAATGACACTTGAGGAGCTGCTGCCGATGGGATTCGGAAAAGAAAATTTATAACATAAGTTTCAATCATAAAAAAGTCCAGGACAGATACGGAAAAGCCGTATCCACCTGGACTTTTTAGGTTAGGTGAAACAATTTTTATTTATTGAAATTTCGGCTCACAGGTTAGATCGCATCCCAGACGCTGGAACATTTTGCGGTCCACATCGGAGAGCATAACGCTGGAGTGCACCTGGCAGCCCTTTAACTGCGGCAGGCAGGAGAGTGCTTTCTGTGCATCCTCGCTCTGTGCAGCAGTAGCAGACAGCGCAATCAGAACCTCGTCGGTATGAAGACGCGGGTTCTTGCTTCCGAGGTACTTGGTTTTCAGGGTTTGGATCGGAGCGATGGATTCCGGTGAGAGAACATGTACGTCATGGTCGATGCCGGAGAGCTCTTTTAATGCATTCAGCAGAAGCGCCGCGCTCGATCCGAGCAGATCGCCGGTCTTTCCGGTGATGACGCGTCCGTCCGGCAGTTCCATGGCAGCAGCCGGTGCGCCGGTCGCCTCGGCACGAACAAGAGCCGGGGAAACGGTGGTGCGGTCTGCGGCAACGATGTTTTCCTGTTTCATCAGAAGCTCGATTTTGTAAGCCTCAGTCTCGGAGCGGGAGCCGTCTGCGATACCGTCCACAGCAGTGTAGTAGCGGCGGATGATCTCCTGACGGGAAGCCTCGCGGCATGCCTCATCATCGATGATGCAGTTTCCGGCCATGTTGACACCCATGTCTGTCGGGGATTTGTACGGGCTCTCGCCGAAGATCTGCTGGAAGATCGCGCGCAGAACCGGGAAAATCTCAACGTCACGGTTGTAGTTGACGGTGGTAACGCCGTACGCCTCGAGGTGGAACGGGTCGATCATGTTGACATCGTTCAGATCGGCGGTAGCAGCCTCGTAAGCCAGGTTGACCGGGTGTTTCAGCGGCAGATTCCAGATCGGGAAGGTCTCGTATTTTGCATAACCGGCATGGACACCGCGTTTGTGCTCATGGTAGAGCTGGGAAAGGCAGGTTGCCATCTTTCCGCTTCCCGGTCCCGGTGCGGTAACGACAACGAGCGGACGGGTTGTCTCGATGTACTCGTTCTTTCCGTATCCCTCATCGCTCACGATCAGCGGCACATTATGCGGGTAGCCCGGAATCGTGTAGTGAATGTAAACCGGGATGCCGAGCTTCTGCAGTCTCTTCTTGAAAGCGTCTGCACTGTGCTGTCCGGAATACTGCGTGATGACAACACTGCCGACATAGAGGCCGCGTCCGCGGAACTCATCAATCAGACGGAGCACGTCGCTGTCATAGGTGATGCCGAGGTCGCCGCGGATTTTGTTTTTCTCAATATCGGCTGCGGAAATCGCCATTATGATCTCAGCCTGGTCGGAGAGCTGCATCAGCATGCGCAGTTTGGCATCCGGTGCAAAGCCCGGAAGAACGCGGGATGCGTGGAAATCGTCGAACAGCTTTCCGCCGAATTCCAGATACAGCTTGTTGTCAAACTGGTTGATGCGGTCGCGGATATGCTCAGACTGCATTTTCAGGTACTTCTCATTGTCAAATCCAATCTTCATGGTATTTTTCTCCCTTTTTATCCATGGTGTCTGTTAAAAACAACTGTTTTCATTTTACTATACGGAAAAGTCCTGTGCAAGAAAAAATTATCGTGGGAACTTTAGAAAATTAAGGAAAAAAAGAGCTGAAAATAAAAAAATCTCCTAAAAAGGAGAGAGGCCGGGACTTGTTAGGGCCCCGGCGGTATGAAAAAGAAATCTATCTATTAGAAAGGTTGGCATTGGAGACATGCTTCCAAGGGTGCTTTGCTGTCTCCTGGTTAAAATTTATAGAAAAACGATGGAGGTTTGTGTTTGTTTCCTTCGTTGTTGATGAGATTAGTATACGGAAAAATTGTGACCAGAATGTGTACATGAGATAAAGCTTTTCTGAAGAGAAGATGAAAACAAAACAAAGAAAATCTGACGGAATCGTAAACAGAGGAAAGTTTTGGCGGAAAAAGGGGTCATGCAGAGGGGCAGCGGTGCATAGAATGCAGGGGAAGAAGGAAAAAGCAGCGATTCCGTGACGCGGAGCAGAGACGGGAAAACGCCGCAGGTCTCAAAACGGTGCGGAGCTGCTGGAACGGAGAAAGCTTGCAGAACGTAATCCTGGATATGGTCAACCGCTTTGGATATGTCGGCGTCCTGATTCTGATTGCCGTGGAAAATGTCTTTCCACCGATTCCCTCCGAGGTGATTCTGACGTTCGGCGGTTTTCTGACGACATGCACCCGTCTGCATCCGGCGGGCGTTGTGCTGTCATCCACGGCAGGATCGCTTCTTGGGGCGCTGGTTCTCTATGGAGCGGGAACGCTTGTCAGCCCGGAGAGCCTTAGTGAACTGCTCGACAGCCGCCCGATGAAGCTTCTAGGATTTCACGCGGAGGATGCCTGGAAAACGATTACATGGTTTCAGAAGAAAGGCCAGCGGGCCGTTCTGTTCGGCCGGTGCATTCCCATCATCCGAAGCCTCATTTCCGTCCCCGCCGGGATGGCACGGATGGAGATGCCGAAATTTCTGCTGTTTACAATCATCGGAAGCACGGTGTGGAACATTCTTCTCGTCGGAACCGGTGCTGCGGTCGGTGTGGCGTGGGAGCAGGCGGCGGGATATGTGAAGATGTATGCAGATATCGTTTTTCTCGTGCTGGCAGCCGGAGCGGTATGCTTTCCGGCGGTGCATTTATATAGGAAGAAACACAAATGAAAAAACGTAAGTTGCATGAAATGAGGGACAAAATGCAAAAAATATACTTGCAATTCGACAGGAAGTGTGCTAATATACACATCAACAAGTAAAAGGGAGTAGCGAAACACCGCGGGAAACAAAAACGTATCCCGGGTGGGTTTGAAATCGTCAGCCGATGTCGAGAGACGTCCGTATCAAATGAGAACGCAAGACTTTTATTGTGGCAGTCGTCATGATAGGAGTCTTTTTTTATACTCCTGAATACCAAAGACAACATGAACTGCCGGAGCAATCCAAACCGTTGCCAGCGGAACAAAAGTGGCGGAAAGAGGAATGTATGAGCAGCGAGAGAGTGAAAAAAGAATTATACGAAACAGCAATGACCGGAGAAAAGGCACTGACCAGTCTGATGTATGTACAGATGACACTGTACGCAGCCAAAAGCCAGAGAACGTACGCAAAGGTACGCGGCGAGGGCAGAGCGATGATGCGCCACACAGGGATCCACATGAATCAGTATTTAAGGGCTGCAGGGAATGACCTGGAAAGCTTTCGGATCCGCTTAAAGGAAACGCACCTGCCGGATGAACTTCAGCCGAAGGCGGGAGCGTTTCTGGTTCAGACGGTACATACTTTTGATACGACAGAGAAAAATCAGATGTACCGCCAGGAACTGCTGGGACTGGAAGCGAAAGTAAAAGAAATAGCAGAACAGATTGAAGGACTGCTGAAAGGTATGCGGGAACTTGGAGCATAAAAAAGGAGAGAACAGGAATCGGAACAGCAAAACGGTTCCTGTTCTTTTTTTGCGGTCATAGGATAGAAAAACGGATTTGCAAATTATGAGAAATCCGTCCTTTTCTGACACTTTTCCGCCAACCGCCGGCTGGCAGGTGGACTTTTTTCCGGCAAAATGTTAGAATAAACCTATTCAGAGTCTGGTAAGGATAAAGGAGAAAACCGTTTTGGCAGAAGAAATTGCAGTGAAAGTGATTGCCCGGATCCACACGGATTTTCCGGAAAAGTTCGGGATTCCGCGGCAGAGCGGGCTGATTGAAGAATTAAAGAGTACGATCGTCTTTGAACCGGAGTTCCGCGATGCGAATGCGCTGCGCGGCATCGAGGAATATTCCCATCTCTGGCTGATCTGGGAATTTTCCGAGGCTGTGCGCGACACCTGGTCACCGATGGTGCGGCCGCCGCGGCTTGGCGGAAACAAGCGGGTCGGTGTATTTGCAACGCGCTCTCCGTTCCGGCCCAATCCGATCGGGCTTTCTTCGGTAAAGCTGGAGCGTGTGGAGCAGCATCCGGCACTCGGGCCGGTGCTTCATCTGTCGGGGGCAGATCTGATGGACGGTACGCCGATTCTGGACATCAAACCGTATCTGCCGCATGTGGACAGCCATGCGGAGGCACTTGGCAGCTTTACGGAAAAGACGAAGGAATACTTTATTCCCGTTGAAATTCCGGATGAGCTGCTGGAAAAAATTCCGGCGGACCGCCGGGAGGCACTGAAAAAAGTGCTGGAGCAGGACCCGCGCCCATCGTATCAGAACAGTGAAGAGCGCATTTACGGGCTTTCCTTTGCGGGAATGGAAATCAAATTCCAGGTAAAGGACCAGGTGCTGCATGTCGTGGGGGCAGAGCGCGCCGGAACGTAAACCGGCAGGAAAAACAGGGGGATATACAAGAAAAATGGAGAAGGAGGAAACAAAAGTATGTTATATCCAAGTATGACACCGTCCCGGTTTGTCAGTGACCTTTCGGGCATCTGGGACTTTGCGACGAGCCAGAGTCTCCTGCGCGTGCAGGGCAACAAGAAGGGAATCTTCACCCGCGACCGCAAGCCGAAACTGGCGGCACATTATTTCCGGGAGAGATGGCATCAGATTCCGGATTTTGAGTATAAAAAATAAAGAACAGACAGGAAGAAAGTATGGAACGGAACGTAGATATAGATAAGATTTCAGACGGAAAACGATATGGAGCGAATGACATGGTAAAAGTGGGCTGCGACGACTGCCGCGGATGCTCCGCCTGCTGCCGCGGGATGGGCGACTCGATTGTGCTCGACCCGATGGATCTTTACCGGCTCGAGAGAAAACTCGGCAAAACGATGGAGGAGATTCTGACGGCGGGATATATTTCACTCCGCGTAGTGGACGGTGTGATTCTGCCGCATCTGAAAATGACGGAGCAGTCAGACCAGTGCAGTTTCTTAAATGATGAGGGCCGGTGCAGCATTCACGATGCGCGGCCGGGCTTCTGCCGGATGTTTCCGCTGGGACGGCTGTATGAGAACGGAACGTTTTCCTATTTTCTTCAGGTCAGCGAATGTCCGAAGGAGAATAAGACAAAAGTCAAAGTCCGCCGCTGGCTCGACACGCCGGAGCTCGGAAAGTATGAAGCGTTTACGAACGAATGGCATTATTATCTGAAAGAAAAACAGAACGAGGCGCGCCGGACAGAGGATGACGCGCTGCGGCAGCAGATCAGCATGGGAATTCTGAAGCTGTTTTATCTGCTTCCGTATGACACAAAGACCGATTTCTATGCGCAGTTTGCGGCGCGGATGGAAGCGGCAGGGAAAAACTGAAAAATAAACAGAAACAGGACAGCAGCCGTTGGTTCGAAAACAGAACCAGCGGCTGCTGTTCTTTGTATCGGTGGAGCAAAGGCTGCAGGACATAGAAAATCAAAATCATATTATAAGCGGCGGGACAGTGTTCTGGCATAAGCGAGGAAGGCTTCGCGGGTTTCACGCTTCCGTCTGCGGCTGCAGAAGACGGTCTGTCCGTTTTTCAGCAGAACCTCGCCAGTTGCCTGCACGAGCGCAACGTGGGAGAAATTGATCAGCAGACCTTTTCCGTTGCGGAAAAAACGGCCGGTTGAGACAAGACATACCGTCAGGCCGGCAAATGTGCACCGGGTTGAAAAGTCACCCTGAACGGTATGCAGAATCAGCCGGTGCTGACAGGCCTCCACATAGATGAGATCATCCAGCGGAAACCGGATTCGTTCCGAGGCGCCCTGTGTGATGATGACCGGAATTTCGAGAAGAACCGGATCGTTGGAATTCAATGGAAAAATCAACTCTGAGTACAAAATTACCACCTCCTGAATTACTTACCGTTTGCGTCGATGTGCAGCCGTTCACGTCGAAGCGGTTGTCCGGCGCAGGAAAACATGATACTGTAACTATGAAATCATTACAGGAACGATCATACGATTACAAACTGTAGTTTAGCACATCCATAGGATTTCATTCAAGCCGAAAGGCCTCACTTCTGATAAAATCGTTCGACGAACAGTGACACACCGCGACACCAGAACTCGAAAAAGATCAAAAAAGCAAACTCCATGTAGAAAAAACACAGAAAAGAAAGTGAAAATCGAAAGAAAAGGAGGCATAAGCAGATTGACGATGTGAGATAGATTTGGTATAATATTCCAAAAATAAATATTACATATAACATTACTATAAAAAGAAATACAAAGATCAGATGGAGAAGATTATGAGAAAAGAAATGGAAGAAATCAGAGAAAAGGTACATACAACAGCAGATGCAGCATTATTCTTATGTTTTCAGGAGCTGAACGGAAGCCATTCCAAAGGTGTGATCCACCTGCCGCTTCTGCATTACGATGTTCCGTTTGCGGGATACGGGGAAATGCTGCTTCGGATGAATCGGATTTATGATTTGCTCGGTATGCCGGATGCGGGAAGCTGTATGCGAAGCCTGCGGGAAGAAGAAAAAGACGAATGGGAATTTACGGAGGATATGAAAAACCGGCAGGAGACCACGCTTCCGGCCGGAACCGAGCGGATGGTCAGCATTCAGATTCAGTTCCGCCAGCACTGCAGTCTGCAGGGATTTCTGATCTGCGGAAAGCAGAAAGCCGGTTTCCGTTCGGCGCTGGAGCTTTTGTATCTGCTCGAAGACTGTCTGCAGGAGCAGGAAAAACAGGATGCCTGAAAACGGGAGAAGATGTCGAATAGAATGAGAGCGGGAGCTATGAAGGAAGAAAAAAAGATCAGAAAAAAAATTAAAATTGAGGATTTGCTGCCTAGGGATCCGGTCCGCGTCGATCTCGATGCGATTCTCGATTATGTCCAGGGGAAAGCGGTTCTTGTGACGGGAGGAGGAGGCTCCATCGGCAGCGAGATCTGCCGACAGTTAGCTGGCCACGGTGTCGGTCATCTGATCATTTTTGATATTTATGAAAACAATGCATACCAGATCCAGAAATCGCTGGAATGGGAGTTCCCGAGGCTTCACATGACGGTGCTGATCGGTTCGGTGCGGGATGAACGGCGGTTGCAGTCGATGTTTTCCCGTTACCGGCCGGATATCGTCTTTCACGCAGCGGCGCACAAGCATGTGCCCCTGATGGAGGACAGTCCGAACGAGGCGATCAAAAATAACGTGATCGGAACCTTAAAGACGGCGCGCACGGCAAGCCGGTATCACGTAAAAAAATTTATTCTGATTTCGACAGACAAGGCGGTCAATCCGACGAACATCATGGGAGCGAGCAAACGGCTCTGCGAGATGGTGATCCAGATGATTGGAAAACACAGCACCACGGAGTTTGCGGCGGTGCGCTTTGGAAATGTACTTGGCAGCAACGGCAGCGTCATTCCGCTGTTCCGCCGCCAGATTGAGCACGGCGGGCCGGTGACGGTGACGCATCCGGACATCATCCGTTATTTTATGACGATTCCGGAGGCGGTCAGTCTGGTGCTCGAGGCGGGCGCGTATGCGAAAAACGGCCAGATTTTTGTCCTGAACATGGGAGATCCTGTCCGAATTGCGGACCTTGCGAAAAACATGATCCGCCTTTCCGGGTATGAGCCGGGAGTGGAAATCGAGATCAAGTACATTGGCCTGCGGCCGGGCGAAAAGCTGTATGAGGAGCTGCTGATGAATGAGGAGGGGATGCAGACGACAGAAAACACCCGCATTTTTATCGGCCGGCAGATTGCTTTTGATGAGACGGTATTCCGAAAACAGATGAAAGAACTCGAGCGGGCGGCGGAAAACGAATGTCCGGACATCTGCGAGAGGGTAAAGAGAATGGTGCCGGAATATCAGTACGAAGGAGAAAAGAAGCATGACGGACCTTCATATACATATTCTGCCGGGGGTTGACGACGGTTCCCCGAATCTGTCCACATCCCTTGAGATGGCGGAAATTGCGGCAAAGAGCGGAGTGCGTATCCTTGCTGTGACACCGCATGCAAACCAGACGGGAATCGAGGGCGTGGAGGATGGGTATGTCAATTACGATTCGGAGCAGCTTTTGGAGCTGTTTTACCGTCTGGAACAGGAAATCCGGAAGGAACACATCCCGGTCAGTCTGGTGCGCGGCATGGAAATTATGAGCATCGGGCCGCTTAACGAAAAAATCAAAGAGAGAAAGCTGATACCGCTTCATGAAAGCCGCTATTATCTGATCGAGGTGCCGTTTGACATGGCACCGGACGGGATCAGAAGGCGGCTGATGGAATTTCCGGCCATGGGAAAGATCCCGGTGCTGGCACATCCGGAGCGGTATTTCTGCGTGCAGGATTCGCCGGAGCTTCTGTATGAGTTCCGGGAAATGGGCGCAGTTCTGCAGATGAACAAAGGAAGCGTATTTGGAAGATTTGGAAAAGAAGCAGAGCGGACAGCACAGTATCTGCTGGAAAACCGTCTGGCAGGCTGTGCGGCAAGCGATGCCCACCGCGCCAATTACCGGACACCGGACATGAGACCGATCCGGGAATTTCTGTCGGAGTGGTACGGTGAATCGTATGCGGAGCTTCTGCTGAAGGTAAATCCGAGGAGAATTCTGGAGAACCGGCCGGTTCTGTATGAGCCGTCTCCGGAACGAAGGCGGAAAAGACGCTGGTTTGTCTGAAAAACGAAAGGAGACATCAAAAGGATATGCACAAAATGAGAGCGGCTGTTCTGATTTTATTTCTTGCCTCATCGCTCGCGTTTGGCGGGTGCCTGATGCGGCAGCGAACCGGAAAAGACGGGAAAGGGCCAGAGATTTCGATGGATAACAGTGAAATTTCGGTCAGTATCCACGCGGATGAGGCGGAGCTTCTGGCCGGCGTGACGGCGTACGATGCGAAGGACGGCGATGTGACGGATTCGCTTGCGGTAGAACATATTTCCAACTTTATCGAAAAAGGGCGGCGGAAAATCAGCATCGTTGCCTTTGATTCGGACAACAATGTCACCCACGCGGAACGGGAAATGGTCTATAACGACTATACATCGCCGGTCTTTTCCCTGGATGGGCCGCTCCGGTTCAGTGTGAATGCAGATGACCTGACGGAAGGACTTTCCGCAGAGGACTGTCTGGACGGAACGATTACGGACCGCATCCGGCTCTCGTATCAGGATGAGATCAGCAGCACGCCCGGGCTGTATCAGGTAACGTATTCTGCTGCCAACCGTGCCGGTGATGTGACGAGTCTTCCGGTGACGGTGGAACTCTACGACCCGGCGGAGGAGAGCGGAAAGCCGCAGATTACCTTAAGCGAGTATCTGATCCATCTGGAACTGCAGCAGGCGTTCGATCCGAAGGATTATCTGGAGCAGGTGAATGTGGATCAGATGACGTATGAAAAAGGAGAGGACGATGAGCTTCACGCGGTTTCCGCGGAAGACGAGATCCTTGGGGAAGAAAAACTTTCCATAGAGAATCCGGTTGACACCGGAAAGGAAGGTGTCTATGAAGTAACGTATACTGTGACATCGGAGGAGGGACAGACAAGCTCCATCCGCCTGATTGTCTGCATCAATGAATGAGGAGGTTCCAGATGGGAGAATACGACAGAACAGGAAACGGACAGAACGGCGAAGCAGACTGGGATCTTCGGAGCATTCTGTGTGATATGGCAAAAAACTGGTGGATCATCCTTCTGATTGCCTGTTCGGCGGCGATGATAACCTACACGGTGCTGGCGGCAGTCCATCGGGATCAGTACACGGTGAAAACCACGTTTGCCGTGATGGGGCGCGGCGAGAATGCAAATGCAGCATCGAGCCTTTCTTCGACGTATGAGATGACGCAGAAATTTCAGGCGATTCTGGAAAACAATATTTTAAAGAAAAAAGTGATGGAGGAGCTGGGATGCTCATCCTTTCCGGCGGACATGAGCGCTTCAATTGTGCCGGAATCCAATTTAATGGAGCTTTCCGTGACAGCCGATTCGCCGGAAACAGCCTTTCGGGTACTGCGGTCGGTGCTGAAGAATTACACAACCATTTCAGATTATATTATTCCCAATGTAGTATTGGAGACACTGCAGCAGCCGCAGGTTTCCGGCAATCCGTCGAACCGGATTCCGACGGAAAAGTACGCTGCAATGGCATTTCTGGCGGCCGCGCTTGGTACGGCGGCGCTGGTGGGCTTCTTTTCCTTTCTGCGGGATACCGTCAAAAATGAAACGGAATTTGGCCGCAAGATTGATGCGGATCTGCTGGGAACCGTGTACCATGAAAAAAAGAGGAAAAACAGCTCCATGCTGATCACGAATCCGGCGCGGAGTTTTCCCTATGTGGAATCCCTGAAGCGCATTGCTTCCCGTGTGCGCGGAAGACTCGACCGGAGAGGGGGAAAAGTGCTGCTGGTGACCAGTGTGGCGGAAAATGAAGGAAAGTCGACGCTTGCCGCCAATCTGGCGCTTGCCCTTTCAGAGGAACAGAACCGTGTCCTTCTGCTGGACTGTGATTTTCGTCAGCCGGCGCTGTATAAGATTTTTGAACTTCCGCAAAAGGCCGGAAAAGATTTCGGACAGGTAGCAGTCGGAAAGGAGTCGGCGTCCAGCGTTTTTGAAAAATACAAGGACACGAATGTCTACATGGGCATCTGCCGGGAACGGCTGGAGGAACCGTCGGAAGCAGTCGGCGGTGAAATTTTCCGGCGGATTCTGGATACGTGCCGGACAAACATGGATTATATTATTCTGGATACGCCGCCGATGGGCGCGGCCGCGGATGCGGAGGAGCTTGTGGAGCTGGCTGATGGTGCGGTTCTTGCCGTTCGGCAGGACGGCGTGCTGACACGGGACATCAACGATGCCATCGACGCGCTGAACCAGAAAGAAGAAAAGGTCATCGGCTGTGTGTTCGGCAATGTTTATCCGGGATTCGGCGAGCGGATCGGAGGCAGCTATGGTTACGGTTACGGATACGGCGCCTATAGCAGGGCAGAACGATGAGAGGGAGCAAAAGAGCATGAACAGAGAAACGTATGAAACCTATTCCGCAGCGGAACCAGAGAAAATAGATCTGATCGCCTTTCTGGCGGAGTATTTCCAGGCGTTCCAGAAATTTTTCTTTGGTGTGCTGGCACTTGTAATCCTTGCAGGAGGCGGCTCCTTTCTGACGGCAAAGCTGCGGTATCAGCCGGTCTATGAGGCATATACATCGTTCGTGGTCGGATCGAACCGTGCGGTCGGTTATTCTTATTACGATAATGTAACGGCAGAGCAGCTTGGAAAGATCTTTCCGTATCTTGTGACAAGCGGCGTACTGAAGGATGTTGTAGCGCGGGATCTTGGAATCGGGGCGGTGACATCAGAAATTCAGGCGAGCGTGATGGAAAATACCAATCTTTTTACTATCCGTGTGCGGGACGCGTCACCGGAGACGGCGTATCGGGTGATGAAATCCGTTATCACGAATTATCCGGAGGTGGCAGAGTATATCATTGGTGCGACGACACTGACGGTGGTGGATGAAAGCGGTGTTCCGGCAGTGCCGGTTAACAGCCAGGATGCGTTGCGGGCCGGCACGTATGGTGCAGCAGCAGGACTTGCAGCGGCCTTCCTGCTGCTGTTCCTCTATGTGAGAACAAGAAAAACCATCCATTGGGCGGATGATATTAAGAAGCTGACGAATGCGGCATTCCTTGGAAATCTGCCGCAGGCGAAGATCAAAAAAAGAAGCAGCGTAAAGGAACAGACCATTACCATCTGCAATCCAAAAGTGCCAGATGCCTTCAAAGAGGCGGTGCAGCTGATCCGGACAAGGACGGAGGACAGAATAATTGGAAAAAGTGACTGTCCGGTCTTTCTTGTGACGAGTGCCGTGCCGGGGGAGGGAAAGACGACGGTTGCCGTGAACCTGGCGGAGGCGTTTGCGAAGAAGAAATACCGCGTAGTACTGCTGGACGGAGATCTGCGGAATCCTTCGGTGATGAAGTGTATGGGACTGATCGGACGGAAAGAGCGTGGAATTGCTGCCGTGCTGAAGGGACAGATGGATTGGGAGGAGGCACTTACCGACTGCCGGGATCTGACGCTGAAAATCCTGCCGGGAGCGGGAAGCACGCAGAATCCTGCAGGGCTGCTGCGCTCGGTACGGATGAAGACCATGATCGAAAGCCTGAAAGAAGAGGCCGATCTTCTGATCATCGACACGCCGCCGTGCGGAGTGCTTTCGGATGCGGCACTGTTCGGCGGAATTGCCGACGGAGCAGTTCTCGTGGTACATCAGGGAACAACGAAAGACCGGGAAGTCCGGCGCGCGCTGGAATTTTTCGAGGATTCGCAGATTCCGGTCTGCGGCTATGTGCTGAACGGCGTGCAGGAGGGCACGACGGGCTACGGATACAGCAGCTATGGCAGCTACGGGTATGGAAAATATGGTTACGGTTACGGAAAGTACGGCTACGGGAAAGAAAAGGAACGCCGGAACAGTGACCGGACAGCAAGGGAGCAGGGAGGAAAAGCATGAGGGAGAAGAAAAAAGGAGTTTATCAAAAGTATCTGAAAAATCTGTTGGACCGTCTGCTGGCGCTTGTGGGAACGGCAGCATTATCGTGGCTGCTGCTGGGAGTCGGCATTGCAGTCCGCCTGGATTCTCCGGGACCGGTGCTGTTCCGGCAGAAGCGGGTGGGCCGGAACGGGCAGTATTTTTACATATACAAGTTCCGCACGATGCGTATCGACACGCCGCATGATATGCCGACACATCTGCTGAACCATCCCGATTTCTTTATCACAAGAGTCGGACGCTTTCTCAGGAAAACATCCCTCGATGAGCTGCCGCAGCTCTTCAATATTTTAAAAGGCGACATGGCGCTCGTCGGTCCGCGTCCGGCGCTCTGGAATCAGGAGGATCTGATCTCTGAGCGGGAGCGGTACGGCGCAAACAGTGTCCGTCCGGGCCTCACCGGCTGGGCACAGATCCATGGGCGGGATGAACTTCCGATCCGGGAGAAAGCGGAACTGGACGGATATTATGTGCATCACATTGCATTAGGAATGGATCTCGAATGCCTCTGTAAGACAGCCGGCGCGGTACTGCGGCAGGATGGAATTCATGAGGGAATGATGGAAAAACAGATGCAGAAAGCGAAAGTAAATCATTAAAACCGAAAGGAAAAACAGGGCAGAACGTGTGGAAAAAACAAAACGTTCTGCCCTGTTTTTGCATAGAAAAGGATCCATAGACAAAAGTTCCAAATTAAAAAAATGGTTTATCGCAACATGTACAAAAAAGGTATGGTATTGAAAAAAGTACAAAAGCAGGGTTGAAAAAGCACAAATCGGGTTGTGTAATAACGTTACAAATAGTTACATATTCTGGTACGGAAAGATGAGCGTAACAAAATAAAGAGATAACACCGAGGACAGAACCCCATGGCGCAGAAAGAGCTGAGAAGAATGAACCGCGTAGAGCTGATCGAAATTATCTACGCGCTGGAACAAAACGAAGAAGAACTGAAACAGGAAAACCAGGAGCTGCGGAAGAAACTCGAGGAACGGAAGGTCGTAGTGGAAAACGCAGGGTCCATTGCAGAAGCAGTAGCAGGATTAAATCATATTTTTGATACGGCACAGCGGACGGCAGACGATTATCTGGCATCCGTGGCGGCAGTAAAAGAAGAGGCCGAACGGGAAGCAGAACGGATCGTGAACGAGGCGAAGGAAGAGGCCGGACGGATCATCGCGGATGCGAAAAAACAGACAGAAGAAAGATAAGACGCAGGAGGAGACAAAAGTGGAAGAGCAGAGACGGAGGATTTCATCCGTACCGGATCTTGCAGAGGTAGAAAAAGAGAGAAACCGCTTAAAACGCAGGAAAGAATACGGAAATGCACTGCGCGGTACGTGTTTTTCGCTGCTGGCAGTGGCCGCAATCGCAGTTCTTGCTGCAACGCTGTTTCTGCCGGTACTGCAGGTGACGGGAACGAGCATGGAGCCGACGCTTTATGACGGAGATATTATTGTCCTGACAAAGAAATCAAGCATAAACCGAGGAGACTTATGCGGGTTCTATTATCAGAATAAATTACTGTTGAAACGCGTCATCGGACTGCCCGGTGACTGGATTGACATCAAAGAGGACGGCACGGTTTTGGTGAATGATGAAGAAATCGATGAGCCGTACGTATCCGGAAAGAGCCTTGGCGAGTGCGATCTGACTTTTCCTTATCAGGTGCCGGACAACCGGTATTTCGTGATGGGAGACCACCGGTCAACGTCGATCGACAGCCGGAGTTCGGTGATTGGAAGCATTGAAAAAGACCAGATTACAGGAAAAATTCTGCTGCGGATCTGGCCGCTGAAACATATATCGCTGGTACACTAAAGAGAGGGAGGAGCATATGAGAGAGATACTGGACCGGTATATCCGCAAGTTCCACCGGGATCATCAGAAAAGAAGAAAAGCAATCGCCCTGTTTGTCGTACTTTCCCTTCTGGTTTCGGGAAGCGTGACATGGCGTCTGAAATCCGACGGAATTGCGATGACGAACGAAGCGTTCTGCGGAAAGGAAGAGCATCAGCACAGCGAAGCGTGTTATACGGAGGTGCTGACGTGCGGGCTGGAAGAAACCGAAGGTCATCACCATTCAAAAGAGGCCGGGTGCTATGCAGAAGAGAAAACGCTTATCTGTACAGAAAAAGAGCATACACACGGTGACGAGTGCTACGACGAGGAAGGAAACCTGATCTGTTTGGAGACGGAGCATACGCATGACGGGACATGTTATCAGACCGCGGAGGTGCTGGCGTGTGACAAGCCGGAAACAGAAGGGCATACGCACAGCGAGAGCTGTTATACGAAAGAGCTGACCTGCGGAAAAGAAGAGCATATTCATACTGCGGAATGTTATTCCGACAATCAGGCGGATGTGGAAACCGCAGCCGACTGGGAAAAAACACTTCCCGCAGACCTTGGCGGCGGCTGGGCAGAAAATGTGGTGAAAGTTGCCGCATCGCAGCTTGGATATGCTGAGAGCACAAAGAATTATCAGCTTTCCGAGAGTGACGGAACGTCACACAAAGGTTATACCAGGTATGGCGCCTGGTACGGAAATGACTACGGCGACTGGAGCGCAATGTTTGTTTCCTTCTGCCTCAAATACGCCGGCGTTCCGGAAAGCGCGGTGCCGTATGCAGCGGGAGCGTATGCATGGACGATGGCATTGAACGAAAAAGGGCTGTATCACGACAAAGCGTACACGGCGAAGGCCGGAGATATCGTTTTCCTCGACAAAGATGAGGACGGCAGGGCAGAGCGTGTGGGCGTTGTGGAAAAAACCAGTGAGGACGGAAAACAGATCAAAACCATAGAAGGCGACTGCGAGAAAGACGGCGCGGATGTCGTTGCGGAGATGACGTATACGGCGGACGATGAGAAGATCGTCGGATATGGGGAGATGGCGGTGAATCCAGAGGCGAAGGAAGGTGAGATGGCCGCAGCGGAAGGACAGCCGGAGGAAAATGCAGAAAAGGAAAGCATAGCAGCAGATGATGCGGTGCCGGAAGTGGAGGAAGCTGCGGAGCAGGAGAAAAAGGACGGAATTGCAGTGCAGGCAGTTTCCAGAGGTCTGGATATCACAAACCGCGTCACAAACGTAAGCTTTAAAAAGAAAAACGGTGATATTTATGAGGATGTAGATATCAGCGATACAGAATTTACAACAGGAGATCAGCTGCAGGCTAATTTTGAAGTGGATGAGATTCCGACAAAAGATGTACAGGACAATGATTATAAAACATATATCGAGCTGCCCCAAGGCATGGATGCATCAAGATTTCTGGGAAAGGAGTACGATGGAGTTATCAAATCAGGAAAGTATCATTACGAACAGGATGCAGATGGCAAGTGGTACATTGTACTGGAACTGGATAAAAATTATGTGGATGGTGCCGGAGAGCAGATTCATGGAAGTCTGAAATTCGATTTCCAGTGGAATGATGATATTGTCAGCGATGATGGTTCCAAAAAGACAATTTCCATAGGTTCCTGGACAGGAGAAATTACCGTGATAAAGGATATCACGCCGGAACCGGAGCCGCAGGATAAAAACTATTCCCTGAAAAAAGAGTCTGGCAAATTTTATTATGACGAATCGGGAAATGGCTATATTGATTATGATGTTGAATTAATCGTAAAAAACGATGGCATGCAGGGATCGCTCACGATGAAGGATGCTCTGAAGGCAGCTCTGAAGGCAGCTGACTTTGCCTATGATGGAAGTTCTCTGCAGATTGTAAATGCAGACGGAGTCAGCCTGTCAGGTACGTTTGAAAACCTCGAAGCAGATAAAACAGACATTGTGATCGGAAAAACTGGAACGGAAATCCCGAAAGGAACTTATCATATCAAATACCGCGTTAAGAGTAATAAGGATCTCAGCGCATGTACCTCTTCTGAAATTGAAAATAAAATTGAGATAAAAGACGGGGAAGATACGATAGAAAGCTCCAAAAAATCCACGATTTCGCAGAAAACAGTATCGAAAAACGGAAGTCTGCAGCAGGGAGCCGATGGCGAGCAGTATATTGAATGGACTGTTTCGGTAAATAATGGAGAGATTATCAAAGATATTAAAAATCCGACGGCTTTTTCCGACCAGATCGATGAAAATCTTACCCTGGTGGGTGATGTCACGGTGATTCAATATGATGTGAACGGAAACATAGCGGGAACTTATAACGCTTCTGTGAACGGAAATCAGATTTCATATGATTTTCCGAAGGGACAGTGCCGATACGAAATTAAGTATCGGACAAAAGCCAGCGATTCCATGCAGGTTCCCATCGGCGGAACTACGGTCAGCAATACGGCGGAAACGACAGGCGATATTGCCGGAAAAGATACGGCAAATGTCGTTCTTCCGGGGCATGTGACCAATAAAACTTTTGTCAGACAGAATATTCAGCAGGTAGATGGAACCTGGGCAGATATTCTGGAGTGGAGTACAGAAATCAGCTTGGATGGTTCGCTGAACGGATATACGTATAACGATTATACAGAGCGTTCCTGGTATTCAGGTGAACTGAACGGAAAGTGTCTGATGAAAATGACGGATCAGCAGCTGGAAGGAATCAAAGTTTACGACAAACAGGGAAACGAAATTCCGCGAAACAAATATACGGCAGAACGGTACAGCAGACTGGACAACGGAGAAGAGGCAGGACTGTTTACGATCAGCTTCAGCGATGTAGAAGGGCCGGTGGTGATCCGGTATCAGACGACGGTTGATTTGAGTAAATTTGCGATCGGAACAGGATTGTATTTTAGAAATCATGGCGAGTTGACAGACGGAGAAGGCCATAAAGACAGTGATTCCGCAGAGTCCACCAACCTTACGTGTGTTTCTTGCTGGGAGCAGGCCAGATTCTGGCAGATGCATGGCCGCAGGAGACAGACAGAATGTCGCTCGCGATCCAGTATGGAGGCGGAGCAGCGGAATTTAGTCTGTACCGCGTGGTAGATATGACGGAGAATCGGGAATTTACCCTTGCCGGAAAATTTGCAGACTGTCCGGTATCGCTGGAAAACCTCGATACAGAAGGATGGAAAACAGCAGCTCAGACACTGGCTGTTTATGCTGAAAAAGGAAAAGCAGAAGGAACCATCACCCCGGATCAGATTGGAATGACCGATGAAAACGGTGATCTGAAATGGGAAAATCTGGGAACCGGCCTGTATCTTGTGCTGGGAAGCAAGACGGAGGATGAGACGTATACCTATGAGCCGACCCCGCTCCTTACGGCACTTCCGAACTGGGAAAATGATACCTGGAATCATAACGTGACGCTGAATCCGAAATTTGACAAGACGAAAAAACCGGATAAGCCGACGACGAAAATCGCAGCCCTGAAGATCTGGGAGGACGATGGCCAGGAGGACAAGCGGCCGGAGAGCATCGAAGTACAGCTCCTGAAAAATGGAGAAGTGTACGATACGCAGACACTGAATAAAGAAAATGGCTGGAAATACACATGGGATAAACTTCCGGCAGAGTTCCAGTGGAGCGTGGTGGAAAAAGAAGTATCCGATTCGTATCGGGTTACATACGAAAATGAAAATATGAAAAATGGAAAGCGGTGGGTAATCCGAAATAAGGTAATCGTACCGCCGACCCCAACCCCAACACCGAGTGAAACGCCGACCCCAACGCCAAGCGAGACTCCGATGCCAACGCCAAGCGCTGCTCCGACGGTAACCCCGAGCACCACCCCGATGCCGTCCGATACGCCGACCCCGCTTCCATCCAAGAGTCTTCCATACACCGGACAGACCTGGTGGCCGGTTCCGATTCTGGCGTGTGCGGGAATTGCAGCATTCTCCATTGGCTGGATACGCAGAAGAAAATGGGAAAAGAAGAACGGAAATCAGAATGAAAAATAAGAGAAGAACCAAAAAAGCAGGCCGCGGAAACATCTGGATGGGTGTCGGCCTGCTGCTTCTCTTTCTTGCAGCAGCCTGGAGCGGATACAACATCCTGGACGCCAGACGCGCAGATCGAGCAGCACAGAACACAGTAGAACAACTGCAACAGGAAATCGCGCAGAAGCAGAACGAAAAAGAACAGCTCGAGGCAGAAGAAGAGGAAGAAGAAACAGCAGAATCCGCAGAAACTTCAGCCGACACCGCAGAGCCTGACCCCACCGCCAGCCTCCCGGACTACGTCCTCCACCCCGACATGGAAATGCCAGTCATGAAAATTGACGGAAACTACTACATCGGAGTTTTCACAATCCCGTCCCTCGACCTGTCATTGCCGGTCATGGAAGACTGAGACGATGAAAAACTGAAGATCTCCCCCTGCCGCTATGCCGGTTCCCTTTATCAGAAAAACCTCGTTATCGCCGGCCACAACTACCAGCGCCATTTCAGCGGAATCCGAACCCTGCCGATCAGAAGCGAGATCCAATTCAACGATGCGGACGGAAACGAATTCCAGTACACCGTAGTGGCATCCGATGTCATGAACCCGGAAGAAAAAGACAGGATGCTGGAAGACGGGGCATGGGATCTGACCCTGTTTACCTGCAATTACGGCTTGGGAACCCGCTACGCGGTGCGGTGCCAGATGGTGGAAGAAAACGAATAAAAAGAAATGAGAGAAGAGCAATCATAGAGATATGGTTGTTCTTTTTTTGCGTGCAAACAGCGAAAAAAGAAAAAACAGATAGAAATGTAATGGATTTAGTCGAAAATACAAGAAAGATACTGGAAAATAATGAGAAAAGTAATTGCATGAAATGAGAAAAGTGGTATAATCTAAAACAATGAGTAATGGAAAAAGTAATATAAAAAGGACTTCACAGACAAGCAAGAAAGAACAATGAGAAAGCGAATTTTAATTGTAACGAATCATTCCTATATGTTCTGGCAGTTTCGCAGAGAGCTGGCAGAAGCATTGCAGAAAGAGTATGAATTGGTGCTGGCGATGCCGTTTGTCGGTCACGAAGAAGATTTTCAGAAAATGGGAATTCGATGCATCCCCATCTCCATGAACCGACGCGGCGTAAATCCTTTTGCAGAAGCAAAATTACTGTTGGGTTATAAAAAATTATTGAAAAAAGAAGCGCCGGATCTCGTTCTTACCTATTCCATCAAGCCAAACATTTACATAGGTCTGCTTTGCCGAAAAACAAAAATTCCATATTATGCGAATGTACAGGGCCTTGGAACTGCCTTTCAGAAACCGGTTCTGACCAGTCTTGTTACGGTATTATATCGGATTGCGTTTCAGAATGTACAACGGGTTTTCTTTGAAAACGAAGAAAATGCCCGGGAATTTCGGGAAAGAAAAATACTCTCCGCAGACCGCCAGGTCGTCCTCTCAGGAGCCGGAATCAATCTGGAGCGCTATCAAATGGCACCCTATCCCAATCATAAAAGGATGCATTTCCTGTATCTCGGGCGCATTATGAAAGAAAAAGGAATGGACGAACTGTTTTATACTGTCCGACGGCTGAAAAAAGAAAATGAAGATTTTATTCTGGATCTGGTCGGTTTTTTTGAAGAGGAATACAAAGATCAGGTAGAAGAACTGGAAAACAGCGGAATCGCCCATTTTTACGGCTTTCAGTCCGATCCGAGAATGTTTTACATAGAAGCAGACTGCGTTGTCCTTCCAAGTTACCACGAAGGAATGAGCAATGTCCTGCTGGAAGCTGCCGCAACGGGCCGTCCCGTCATCACAAGCAATATTCCTGGATGCCGGGAAAGTGTAGAAGATAGAAAAAGCGGCTTTCTGGTTGAAGCGAAAAACAAAGAAATGCTGTATCAGGCCATGAAAGAGATGCGGCATTGCAGCAGGGAAGAGCGGGAGAGGATGGGAAAGATGGGGAGAGAGAAGATGGAGAGAGAATTTCGGAAGGAAGCTGTGGTGGAGAGAACGGTGCGGAGTCTGAAATAATATCATAAAAATTGATTTTATTGAATTGCAGCGCAAAACTGGAGAGAACAATATGATATTAACAAATTATTGGTGGATGTTGATTTGGATTTTGGGTGGAGGAGTATTAGCAATTTTTGTTCCAAAGCAGCAGGAACTGGTAAATGGGAAAAAAGTAGAACGATGGACAATGCCGGCGGCATTGATCTTGATTTTGCCGTATATTTTATGGGCTGGATTTAGATCTGATAATTTTGGAGATACTGGGGCATACCAGCGAGCATTTCGGGAATGTGCGTCTTCGTTTGGCAAAATTGGAAACTATCTTTCAACTGTTACAAAAGATAAAGGCTTTTATCTTTTGATGGCATTGGAAAAGAGTATTTTGGGTGATTCTTATACACTTTTCTTCTTATTACTTGCTGCATTCCATCTGTTGATGATCATGTGGATGTGCAGAAAGTATTCGGAAGATTACTGGTTCAGTATTTTCCTGTTTGTTGCATCTACAGATTATTTATCCTGGACATTTAATGGTATCCGGCAGTTCACAGCGGTTGTTATTGTTTATGTTGCTACTCCTTTTATTTTAAAGAAAAAATATATTCCCAGCATTCTTCTTGTTCTATTAGCATCTACGATGCATCAGTCAGCACTTTTGATGATTCCAATCGTCTTAATGATACAGGGAAAGGCCTGGAATAAGAAAACCGTATTTTGTATTTTTGCAAGTCTGGCTGTGCTGCTGTTTGTTGATCAGTTTACCAATATCATGGATTCTATGTTGACAGAAACACAGTATAAGAATGTGGTAGGCGATTATCAGGCCTGGAACGATGATGGAACCAATCCACTTCGTGTTTTCGTGTATTCTATTCCGGCAATTTTATCATTGATTGGATTAAAACAGATTCGTGCAGAGAATGATCCAATAATTAACATTGCAGCCGGAGCTGGTGCTGCAGCGTGTGGACTCTACATAATTTCTGCCGTAACATCCGGGCTGTTTTTGGGTAGGCTGCCCATATATGTAAGTGTATGGTCACAATGCATATTACTGCCGTGGGAGATAAAACATATTTTCACCGAGCGGTCTGCACGTTTGATGAAAACTATCGCTGTAATTTGTTATTGCTTTTTTTTCTATTATCAGATGCATTTTGCCTGGAAAATTTTGTGAGAAGGATAAGATGAATGATTAGAGTTTTGCAAGTGGTTACCTATATGGGGCGTGGAGGTCTGGAAACCATGCTGATGAATTATTATCGCCACATGAACCGTGATAAGGTACAATTTGACTTTTTAGTACATCGTGATTTTGAGGCGGATTATGATCAGGAAATCCTGTCCATGGGAGGGAAGCTTTTTCATGTGTCTCGTCTTATTCCGTGGAGCAGAGGATATCGTGAGAAACTGAAAAGTTTTTTTCATGCGCATCCAGAATATAAGATAGTTCATGTTCATCAGGACTGCCTTAGTTCTGTGGCACTGGAGTGCGCAAAGGAGTGCGGGGTTCTGGTGCGTATTGCGCATAGCCATAATAGTAATCAGGATAAGAATATCAAATATATCATGAAACAGCACTACAGGAAGAAGATTCCACAGTTTGCAACGGAGTTGTTTGCTTGCGGAAAGGATGCCGGAGATTGGATGTTTACGGGGCATCGGTATAAAATTTTATACAATGCAATAAATACATCTGTCTATACTTACTCATTTGAGAAGGCGGTTACGATTCGTGAGAAGCTTCATGTGGAGCAAAATCTGGTAATTGGTCATGTTGGACGATTTGATGCCCAAAAGAATCATACTTTTTTGCTGGACATTTTTAGCGAATGCGTGAACATTGTGCCGAATGCCAGATTGCTTTTGGTGGGGGATGGTGAAGGAAGGACTCAAATACAAGAAAAAGCAAAATCTCTGGGATTGGAGGAAAAAGTGATTTTCACAGGTGTTCGTAATGATGTGGCGGATTTACTTCAGGCGATGGATGTATTTGTTTTTCCGTCTTTATATGAAGGGGTTCCAGTTACTATGATTGAAGCGCAGGCATCAGGATTGCCATGTGTTATATCTGATGGGGTTCCGAAGGATTGTGTTATTACCTCTGGTTTGGTTACATCAATGAAATTATCAGATAGGCCATGTGATTGGGCAAAACATATTGCAGCACAGTTGAACAGAAAGAGAGAAAATCACCTGGAGGAAATTCAAGCTGCCGGGTATGACATCGTAACGGCAGCAAAAGAACTGGAGAATTTTTATTTGAAAAAATACGGAGAAGAATCGTAATGGCTTTTTTGACTGTTTTTACGCCGGCTTATAACCGAGCTCATACTTTACAGCGGACCTATGAGAGTCTGTGCAGGCAGGAGTGTAAGGACTTTCTATGGTTGATTATAGATGACGGTTCTACAGATCAAACGTCAGAATTGGTGCAAAGTTGGCAGAAGAAAGAGAATGGATTTGAAATCCAGTATATTTATAAAGAAAATGGTGGGATGCATACAGCCCACAATACTGCTTATGAGAATATTCATACGGAATTGAATGTTTGTATTGACTCCGATGACTGGATCGCTCCGGGGGCGGTGAAAAAAATCAGGGACACCTGGGAAAAAGTCAGAGATAAAGGGTATGCAGGGATGATCGCATTGGATGCTGATTTTTCCGGGAACATCATCGGAAAAGGTTTTCCGGCGGGAATGGCTGACACTACCTTGGGTGGATATTATGCCGCAGGTGGATCCGGTGATAAAAAACTTATTTATCGAACCGACGTTATCAATAGTGTACCGCCCTATCCTGTTTTTCCGGGTGAAAAGTATGTTGGGTTAGTATATAAGTACATATTGGTTGATCAAAAATACAAGCTTTATGTTATGAATGAGGTTGTATGCGAGGTGGAATATCAGGCAGACGGTTCAACTGGAACTATGTGGAAGCAATATTTAAAAAATCCGAAAGGATTTGCTTTTTTGCGGAAGGCTGCGATGCAGTATCCCAGCAGTAAAAAGAGGATGATTCAGGATTGTATCCATTATTGTTCCAGCAGCCAGATTGCAAAGAACAGGAAATATATTCAAGAGTCCCCCAGAAAGCTGCTGACAGTTTTATGCACACCGTTGGGTTGGGCACTGACAGAGATTATCAGGAACAAGGCAAAAGAAAATGGTTGACAGGAGGAAGGCGTCATTATGAAAAAGGTGCTTTTTTTAATCCATGATATGGGACAAGGCGGCGCAGAGAAAGTTTTGGTGAACCTTGTCAATCATATGGATCACTCAAAATTTGATATTACTGTAATGACGCTTTTTGACAGTGGAGAGAATCGTCAGTTTTTAAAGAAAAGTATAAGGTACAGGACCTGGTGTGAAAAAATGATTCCGGGCAATTCACATTTGATGAAAATGCTTAGCTCGGAGCGGCTTCACAAACTAATTGTGAAAGAACGTTATGATATTGAAGTGGCATATTTAGAGGGTCCTTGTGCCAGAGTGATCAGCGGGTGCAATGATCCAGGTGTTAAAAAGGTGGCCTGGATCCACATTGAACAGCACACAGCAGAACGAGCAGCAGAGTCTTTTCGAAGCGTGATGGAGGCGAAAGCGTGTTATCAGCGGTTTGATCGTATTATATGCGTTTCCCAGACTGTAAAGCAGGATTTTTTACAGACGCTGCAGATTCCGGTTCCGCATGAGGTGCTGTATAACACCAACGAGAGTGATAGAATCCTCTGTCTTTCAAACGAAGCAGTGAATCCGGAAATCATGTTTCCTGATGAGATTAAACTGGTGGGAGTGGGAAAACTGCTGAAGAGTAAGGGGTTTGACAGGATCGTGCGGATCGTAAAACGGTTGAAAGAACAGGGGTATCCGGTTCATTTTTATGTGCTTGGAGAAGGACCGGAACGAAACAGCCTCCAGAAATACATTCAACAAAATAGGCTTGAAGACAGCATTACCCTGTTGGGGTATCAGTTGAATCCATATAAATTTGTTGCAAAGTGTGATCTGTTTATCTGCGCCAGTTATGCGGAAGGTTTTTCTACAGCAGCAACAGAAGCTTTAATATTGGGGACTCCGGTGTGTACGGTTGAAGTATCCGGTATGAAGGAAATGCTGGGAGAGAATAATGAATATGGTCTCGTGGTTGAAAACAGGGATGAGGCTTTGTACCAGGGAATCAGGAGGTTCTTTGAGGTGCCTGGGTTACTGGAACATTATGCGAAACAGGCGGAGATAAGAGGAAAAGATTTTAGTACAGAAAAAACAGTGCGTAAAGTTGAAAAAATGTTGATGAGTATATAACAAATTGTGAAAGAAGAGGTAGAAACATGGTTTCAATTGTAGTTCCGGTCTATAACATGGAAAAATTTTTACCTAGATGTATGGACACGTTGGTGAGCCAATCATCAGATTATGAAATTATTTTGGTAGATGATGGTTCTACGGATCGCAGTCCTGAGCTATGCGATGACTATAGGCAGAGGTATCCTTCTCTTGTCAGAGTAATTCACAAAAGGAATAGTGGATTATCTTCTGCACGAAACGCAGGGATAGAGGCTGCAAAGGGTACCTATGTTATTTTTCCGGATCCTGACGACTGGGTTGAACCGAACTATGTTTCAAAGATGGTTGAATTTCAGAATTACTATCAGCCGGATTTGCTGTGTGTTGGTTATTATGTAGATACAGATGGAAAATGTGTTCCTGCCAATGAAGGGCAAAAAACACATTATATGGATAGAGCGGCGGCACAACAGGCTTTGTTTATTCCACCTAAAATGGGGGGATTTGCATGGAATAAGCTGTACCATTTGGATATGATCAGAGAACATAATTTGCATTTTTTAGATGATGCAGGAATCACAGAAGATTTGGATTTTGCGTTTCGATATCTTCTGTATTGTGACACGGTATGCTTTGTGCCGGGCACAAGGCTTTATCACTATTACCAGCGCAGTGGAGCTGCTACACATAGTGAATTTTCTAGAAAAAAAATAGAGACGATACGTACCTATGAGAAAATTATGGAAAATAGTGCGGATGGTAAGACTGTTCAAGCTGCAAAAGAAGAAATCTGCAATACAGCGATTAACTTGATTTGGCAATGTCAGAACAGTAATTTACAAGATAAAGATGCTTTGAAAAAATTGCAGAGATATGTGAGCGATTATTTAAGGGATTATTTAAAAAGTGAACAATATGGGAAAAAAAGAAAACTTCAGGCAATCATGGCATGCTATATGCCTGCAGTGTATGCGCTCTTGAAAAAATGCGTAATAAAAGGTGGAGAATAAATTATGTTAACGGCAGTTATAGTGACATATAACAGAAAAGAATTATTAAGTCAAAATATTGAAATGTTATTAAAACAGACGATGACGGTTGACTCAATTATCATAGTAGATAATTGCTCCAGTGATGGTACATATGAATACTTGAAAAATTGCGGATGGACAACGGAGCCATTTTTATATTTAAAGACAGAAACGAATATCGGTGGAGCAGGCGGTTTTTATACAGGGGTAAAAGCAGCATATGAAGCTGGAGCTGATTGGATCGTTTTAATGGATGATGATGGGCGTATGGCAGATGAACACACCATGGAAATACTGTATCGTGCTGCCAGGAAACTTTATGATGAGAATAGAGGAGAGCGCAAATTGTTTGTGAATGCGTTAGTGCAGAAAGGGGAATTACTTTCTTTTAAAATAGATCATATGTATACGGTGGTCGAAGCTATGATGGCAGCAAAGAATGGGCTGATAGAAGGAGCAGCAAACCCGTTTAATGGAACATTGATCTCGCGTGAACTGGTATCTGATATTGGCTATCCGAAGAAAGAGTTTTTTATTAAGGGAGATGAAGTGGATTACAAGCAGAGAGCATTGGATGCTGGAGCGTATGTTGGAACAGTGACGGAGGCTAAGTATATACATCCAAGACCGGAAACGGTAGAGAAAACGGTGCTGGGTGTAAAAGTTCCTTTTTTCGTAGAAGCTCCGTGGAAAGAGTATTATGCGGCCAGAAATTTCACATATATGTATAAATTGCAAGAATGGTATAAGGGCATTTTATTTGAATTGATATTTGTTAAGCTCCTTGCAGTCATTTCACTGAAATGTAAAAAGATGGAAACCATAAAAATGCTTTTTAAAGGTGTTTATGATGGATGGAAAGGTAACTTAGGAGTCAAGGTAAAGCCGTAAAGAAAGAGAAAAATATGAGACCGCTTATTTCAATGATAGTACCTGTTTACAACGGTGAAAACTTTATAGAGAAGTGTATCAAAAGTATATTGGATCAGAGCTTAAAAGAACTGCAGATTATTATTGTGAATGATGGTTCAAATGATAATACTGCCGCTGTTTTGGAGAAATATGAATCGTCAGATCCTCGTGTAAAGATAATTACGCAGGAAAACGGAGGAGTATCAAAGGCCAGAAATGCAGCCTTAGAGATAGCTGGCGGTGAATGGACTGCGTTTGTGGATGCGGATGATTTTATTAAGGAAGACTATTGTGAGAATATGCTTGCTGCAGCAAACCGGTTATCAACGGATGTTTTGATTTCTTGTTCGCATAGGGAAGGAGAAAAAGGCGAATGGTTGATGGATTCACACGATAAATTGATTCAGGCTTGCTTTTCTTTTGATGAGGGAAGCTTCTCGTTTAATATTGATGCACCATGGGGCAAATTATACCGTACCTCTCTTATAAGAGAGAATCATATAAGATTTCCAGAAAACCTGAGACGTTCAGAAGATGCTTACTTTTGCATCCGTGTCTATGAACAGGCGGAAAATATTGGCGTATTCAATCAATGTGGGTATCACCATATAGAAAGGGATGGTTCTCTGTGTAAAAGTTATGCTCCAGATGCAATGGAAATGCTGGAGTTTATATTGAAGGCGAATCAGGAGCTGCTTGATCAGTATCACCCATCTGAAAAAAAATATGAAGAAGCGTTTTGCTATAGAGTGCTGCCAGGGATTGTTGAATGTGAGAAGAGTTATTTCTTAAATCGAAACAATGAGAAGCGATTTATGAGTAATGCGTTTGCGTATCAGAAATTTTTAAATCAACCAATGGTTAAAAGAGCAATCAGCGGTCTGCAGATTTCTGCAGTTAAAAACAGGCAGTATAAGGTGAGACTGTTATCGTATAAATTGCACCTGGGATGGATATTTCTGCTTTTAAAAAGAGCACAAATGAAGAGCAGAATTGCTGTTGATTGAGAAAGAGGAGTGAATTGAGATGGATCATCATAAAGAAGAAGTAATCTCAGTTATAGTTCCAGTATATAATGCAGAACACTATTTGGAAGAATGTATTTTGAGTATTTTGCATCAAACATATCATGCTTTGCAGATCATTTTAATTGATGATGGTTCTACAGATCATAGTGGATTAATATGCGAGCGATTTGCCGAAACAGACAGTCGAATAACGGTAATTCATCAGGCAAATGCTGGAGTAAGTGCTGCAAGGAATGTAGGTATGCAAAGAGCAATTGGAAAATACATCATATTTACGGATTCAGACGATGCTTTGCCCGAGAAAGCATATCAGGATTTATTGGATGCACGAGTGGAAAATCCAGATCTAGTCATTGGACGAATGCAATGTATGGATGAAGATGGGAAAGAAGTGCGGGCAGCGCTTGATTTCGACATTCAGAAAATTCCCACAAAGATATTTGCAGAGGAATTGTTTGCAGAGAAAAAATTTGGATATTTGGGTTATCTGTGGGATAAATTATTTGTTCGGAGTGTTATTCGTGAAAATAATTTGAAATTTGATCCTGATATTTATTTAAACGAGGACAGGCTTTTTCTGATTCAATATCTTCTCCATTGCAATTTTGTGTCTTGCTGCAATAACGTTGTTTACTTTTATCGGCAAAGATGCGGCAGTGTTATGAATGATACAAGGTACGATAAAACGATTTCCGATAAGGAGATGACAGTGCTGAATTCATTCATACGTATGGAAACAATATGTCGAAAATACTCGGACGAGGTATATTACGCATGTGTAAGAAAAGCATATGAAAGTGCTTTAGATCTATTGAACAGGGTATCGTCGACAGATGGACAGAAAAAGAAATGTTTAAAGAAATTTTTATGGATCAATGGTATGACATGTATAAGAAATCCTAAATATAGATTTCCTGATAAAGTTAAGATCATGGTACGCTGCATACTGGTGGGGAGATATGGAAGATAGGTTGGTCTCGGTGATTGTACCGGTTTATAAAGTCGAATTTTTTTTACGTCGATGTGTTGAGAGTATATTAAAGCAGACATATCAAAATATGGAAATAATTTTAGTGGATGATGGTTCTCCGGATCGCTGCCCTCAAATATGTGATTCTTTTTGCAGGAAAGACACCCGCATCAGAGTGATTCATAAAAAAAATGGAGGACTTTCTGATGCGAGAAATGTAGGAATAGAAGCTGCAAAGGGAGAATATTTGTGCTTTGTTGACAGTGATGATTACATTCAGTCAACTATGTTGGAGCATCTGGTTAAAGCAGTTGATTCTGCAGGAGTGAATTTGGCGATTACTAATTTGAAAACAGTGGACGAACATGGAAACAGAGTGTTTCGTGTTGAGCAAAGTCCAATTATGGATGGCATTTTTCCCGCAGAAGAATTGCTGCCCAAATTGTATCAGGAGATGGGCTGGTACTATATTGTTGCATGGAATAAGCTTTATCATCGCAGCTTGTTTGAAAAACTTCGTTTTCCTGTAGGAAAAATACATGAAGATGAATATATTGTTGCTGACGTTATGTGGAAAGCGCAAAAGATTGCGTGTATATCCAGCGAGGAATATATTTATACATACCAACGGAAAGGGAGCATTATGAATGAACAACAGACACAGAGTTATTGCGACTGGTTAGAGGCACTGTATTTGAGATTTCAATTTTGTTCAGCGATAGAAAGCCTTTCGGAATTGAAAAGAGAGACACGGGCAGTATATTTTAGAGAATTAAATCATTTATTTTTAGATTATAAATTGAAAAGCGGTTCAACAAAAAAGCAGCGAAAAACGGCAAAGTATCAATATAAATGTATGGACGGCAAAAGCAGTACAGAAAAAGTAAATTGGGTTTTATTTCAGATCAGCCCTTATCTGGAGCAAAGAATTGTTCAATTTGTACGTAAAATTAAGTGAAAAAAATGAAAAAGAGCTTACCTGAAACACAAATATAAATGAATGGAAAGATAGAATTGGAGATTCGCAATGGATAATGGAAGGAAAGAGAAATATCATATCCATATTTCTGCAAAACAGAAAATGTTTGAATTAAATTTAAAAGAATTATGGCAATATAGAGATTTAATTGTATTGTTCACAAAAAGGAATTTTTTATTAACGTATAAGCAAACGATACTTGGACCGGCATGGATTTTCCTGAATCCTTTTATCAGCAGTATTATTTATACGATTGTATTTGGCGGCATTGCGGGAATGAGTACGGACGGTGTCCCTAAAATATTGTTTTATTTGTGCAGTAATGCTATATGGTTGTATTTTTCTACAATAATCACTAAGAATGCAAATACATTTACTCAAAATGCAAATGTATTTGGTAAGGTCTATTTTCCGCGCCTGACAATTCCTGTTTCAAATGTTTTGTCAGCAATGATTCAATTTGTTGTGCAAATGAGCATGGTATCCGTATTTTTGATTTATTATGTAATGATGGGAGAGGTGACCCCAAATTGGTGGGCTTTTTTATTGATTCCGGGCGTATTAGTTCATTTAGGAGTTATGGGATTAGGATTTGGAATTATGATATCCAGTTTCACTACGAAATATCGTGATCTTGCAATTTTGGTTACTTTTGGAGTTCAGCTTTGGATGTATGCAACTCCTGTTGTGTATCCGATTACTCAGATAGAGGATGGTTTCCTGAAAACAATGATCATGTTTAATCCCGTTACTGCATCGGTTGAGGTTTTTCGCTTTGCCGTGTTGGGACACGGAACAATAAAGATTAGATTTATGGTTCTTTCATGGCTTATTACAAGTATCGTTGCTTTTCTGGGAATTATGATCTTTCATCGTGTTGAGAAGAATTTTATGGATACAGTATAAAGAGGGATGGATGATATGAGGAAAAAGGAAGAAATAGCTATTCAGCTTAAGGGTGTAAAAAAAAGATATCAATTAGGACAGATAGGTGGAGGTACTCTTCAGGGAGATTTGCAAAGTTGGTGGGCCAGAGTAAGGGGAAAGGAGGATCCCAATACTAAAATCGAACAAAGGCAAAGATTGGTTGGTAAAACTTTTATGGCTTTGAATGGAGTTGATTTAACAATAGATAAAGGGGAAGCTGTGGGGATTATTGGGGGGAATGGAGCGGGGAAAAGTACAATGCTGAAGTTGTTGTCTCGAGTTACTGCTCCTACAGAAGGCAGTATTGAAATTTACGGACGTATTGCATCTATGTTAGAGGTCGGAACTGGATTTAATGGAGAAATGACGGGTAGAGAGAATGTCTATATGAATGGTGCAATTTTAGGAATGACCAAAGCAGAGATTGATGCAAAAATGGATAAGATTATTGAGTTTTCGGAAGTTGGTGACTTCATTGATACCCCTGTTAAACGTTATTCCAGCGGAATGTATGTGAAATTAGCTTTTTCTGTTGCGGCCCATTTAGACAGTGAAATCATGATTATGGATGAAGTATTAGCTGTTGGCGACATGGCATTTCAGCAAAAATGTTTGAATAAAATGAGTGACGCGGCCACAAAAGAGGGAAAAACGGTTCTTTATGTAAGCCACAATATGAACACGATTCGTCAATTATGCAAGCGTTGTATTGTACTCGATAAGGGGAAGATTATCTTTGATGGAGATGTATCAAGAGCAATTGAAATATATATGGGTACACTTGGGAAAGTGCAAAGCCATTATATCTACACAAAGAAACAGCGAATAAGAGAAAAATCGTTAGACAAATTGATTTTACAGGAATTGTGGATGATGAATGGAAATGAGAACAGATTTGAGTGCGGCAGTATGATTGAGTTGAAACTGAAATGCCGCGCTGCGGAATGTTTGAAAAATGTGAAATTTCGTTTCGAAATACAATTTCAAGATGGGACGATTGCGGGGACAATGTTTACCTCCAATGGTGTAGATTTTAATAACAACGATGAGAAAGAGATCACGTTGGAAATGGACACAGCACATTTGACAGCAGGAAAATATAATGTGGACATTGTTGCATTTGTATATGATAAATTTGGGAATGAAGGTTTTCTGGACGGTGTTTATCCTGGATTTGTTTTTGAAATAGATGAGAAGTTAAATGAACATAACGAATTAGTATGGATGCATCAATATTGGGGACATGTGCATTTACATAATGTTGAGATCATAAACGAAAGAATGATATAGAATGGGTAAATGAAAAGAGGCATCTGTAAATGAAAAATTTAATGTTATGTAACACAAGTTATCAAATTCTTGTTGCAATGTGGATGAAATATAGATATTTATCGGAAGATGAAGTTGATATTATCATTACAGATCATTTTAAAGGCAGTAAAGAATTAGTAAACAGAGCTGATTCCTGTGAACTGTTTAGAAAGGTGTATTATGCACAAACATTAGATTTAAGCCGTCATAAGATATCGTATACGAGGGGACAGGATATATTACATCTTGTGTTCCCCAAAAAGTATATTCAGAAATTTGTTCCGATCAAAGAGAAATACGATGCTTTATATCTTGCTAATTTTGATACATTCTCACAAGTGTTGTATAACGCATTGGCGCATATCAATCGTTCTATGAGATTATATGTATTTGAAGAAGGACTATCAACCTATTCATCTTTTGAAAAATATTATCGTGATAACAGAGAATATTATGGACATCCGGAAAGTGTTTTAAAAAGAGTTTTACACAAATTAGTATATAGAACAAAAACGATATATGGGAATGTCAGAAGTTTCTATATGTTTAATCCTGATTTGATGAAATGGAAACCGCAATGTGATATTTTTCCAATGGATAAGATATCTTGTGAAAATCCTGAGTTTAAAAGAAAAGTAAATCTGCTGTTTGGCTATCGTGCAAAGTTTAATGAGTATGATACAAAATATATTTTTTTTGAAGAGTCTTTCCTGGCGGAAGGAACTGAAATCAATGATATCGATTTAGTGAATAAAATAGCTGCTCGTGTTGGGAAAGAAAATATAATGATAAAAATTCATCCAAGAAATCCTGTCAATCGATTTGAAAAGCTGGGATACAAAACGAATCAGTGTACTTATATTCCCTGGGAAGTTATCCTTATGAATATGGAGGATCTTTCCGATAAGATATTTATAACAGTAGCCTCTGCCTGTGTTTTGAATCCATTTTTGACATTTCATAGAGAGGTGCGAGCCTACTCACTTTATTATTGTATAAATCAGATACCACCAATTCTTCAAAATGGATTATGGGAATTTGTAGAAGAAATCTACAGGCAGCATCAGGATAAAATAAGAATATGCCGTTCTGTTGAGGAGGTTAACTAGAAATCATGATTGAAGTGAGTGTTATTGTTCCTGTCTATAATGCTTCTGATTATTTGAGAAGATGTATTAACAGCATTTTGGAACAGACTTTTAAAAATTTCGAGTTAATTCTAATAGATGATGGAAGTATGGATGACAGTGGGGAGATCTGTGATGAATTTGCAACGATTGATCATAGAATACGTGTCATACATCAAAGAAATTTGGGAGTGTCAGCGGCCAGAAATCAGGGGTTAAATTATGCACAAGGTACATATATTATGTTCTGCGATGCTGATGATTGGGTAAGAGAAGATTGGATCATTAACTTAGTATGTGGAATTAAGAAGTTCCCTGGATCATGGGTAATATGCGGTATTGAATATATAGAAAATGGAATTCCCATGCGGATAGAACCTTTTGGCTGTAAAGATGATGTAATACAAAAAGGGATTCATGATTACTATCTGATATATGAAGAGAAGCTGGATGGATATTGTTTTAATAAAATATATCGGATGGATATCATACAAACCAACAGGATAAGATTTCATTCAGGCATAACTTTTGGGGAAGATATTGCTTTCAATTTAAGTTACTTAAAATATGTGGACAACATAGTTGGGCTTCCCAAATGCTTGTATTGCTATAATGCAGATAATTTAGAATCCGCGACTAGAAAATTTGATGCATATAGATTTGAAAACCACCGCTATGTGTATCATTTAAGAAAACCATTTATAGCCCCTTATTACAGAAAGGCTTTTTCGAATGGATTTTATGATATTTGCATGTGGGATATTGAATGTATATTTGATAAGAAAAATGTATGGAAATTTCGAAAAAAAATAAAGTATAGTAACTATATTTTACGTACTTCGGAATTCAGAGAATGCGTAAAAATGGGTGCGTCTGATGGAATGAATCGATGGTATCTGGCAGCGTTACATACAGGAATTTATCTGCTGGTGAAATTTTTGGAAAATATACGGATGCTTCTGAATAAAACAGCAAGAAAGAAGGGGTAAAAATGAAAATTGCAGCATTTGTGCCAGTTAAACTAAAGAATGAGAGAACTCCAGGGAAAAACACCAAACGATTTGATGATGGAACAGCTCTTATTACTTGTTTTTTAAGAACATTGGTTCATGTACCGGAAATAGATGAACTTTATGTATTTTGCAGCGATGAAGCGATTAAAAATTATTTGATACCTGGAGTGAAATTTTTAAAAAGACCAGAATTTCTTGATACAAATCAAGCAACACCTCAGGATATCATAGAAGCCTTCATGAAGCAAATAGAAGCGGATGTATACCTGGTATGTCATTGTACATCACCTTTTGTAAAAGCCGAACGAATTTCAGAGTGTATCGGTAAAGTGTGCAAGGAAGGGTATGATTCAGCCTTTACAGCAGAAAAAATCCAACGTCTGATGTGGTATAATGGGGAACCGCTGAATTTTGATGCAGCAAATGTTCCGCGAACGCAAGAACTTCCGGCATACTTCAATGAGGTTTCAGCAGCATATGTATTTAAAAAAGAAACATTTTTAAGCTTACATAGGCGCATTGGTTTGAAACCATATATATGTGAAATTTCAGGAATAGAATGTATTGATATCGATTATCCAGAAGATTTTGAAATAGCGAATGCAATATATATGCATTTGATATGTAAATAAGGGGAGGAAAAAGTATGGGAGCCGCAAAGTTACTGGATTGTACGTTACGTGATGGAGCATATTTAGTGGATAAAAAATTTGGGGATCCTGCGATTGCTGGTATTATTGACGGGCTTATGAAGGCACGAGTTGATTATATAGAAATAGGATTTTTGCAGGATGAGGGATTTGGAGACGGAAAAACGGTTTTCAAAAATGCCGCTGATGCGAAAAGATTTATTCCAGAGGACAAGAAAAAATGTAAATTTTCTGTGTTAGCAGATTATAGCAGATACTCGATTTCTAATTTGGAAGAGAATACGGGGAATTCTATTGATATTGTCCGTGAGTGCTTTTTTAAACAGGAACGCTTTGAAGCAATGAAGGTATGTCAGGAAATTAAGAAAAAAGGATACGAAGTGTTTGTTCAGCCTGTTGATGCATTGGGCTATACCGATGCCGAATTAATTGAATTACTTGATTTGGTTAATCAGGTAGAACCATATTGTTTCTCTATCGTAGATACATTTGGTTCCATGTATGAAGAGGATTTACAGCATATTTATAGTATTGTTGACCATAATTTGGTTTCTAGTTGTAAAATTGGTTTTCATTCTCATAATAATATGCAGCTTTCGAGTTCTCTTTCACAGGCATTTCTCCGCATGAATGGAGAAAAAAGGAAGGGAATTATTGATGGAACTATTTCCGGAATGGGACGCGGCGCTGGCAATACGCCAACAGAACTGATAGCGGAATACATGGTGCGAAAACTGGGGTATGATTACAATATGGATGCACTTTTAGATATGATTGATAGTTATATGGATAATATACGGGCAAAATGTACCTGGGGTTATTCAACTCCTTATTTCATTGCTGGTTGTTATAGCGCACATGTGAATAATGTTACATATCTGACACAAAAAAGCAGTATACGTTCAAAAGACATCCGATTTATTTTAAATAAAATTGGGGCGGCGGCACGAAAAAGATATCCATATGATTTATTGGAAAAAACATATCTGGGGTATCTGCAGTCCGATATTGATGATTCTGAAGCAATGTCTAAATTGAAAAATGTGATGAAAGGAAAGAACGTTGTTGTGATAGCTCCTGGTCAGACAGCAACAGCGCAGTGTTCACTAATACAGAAGTACATTGAAGAAAATAATGCTGTTGTTATTATGGTTAATTTTGTACACGATGAAATAATGGGGGATTTCGTGTATATGAGTAATGTCAAACGTTATAGATATTGGATACATACTGAGAAGTTTCAAGCATCTCATAAAATTTTAACATCCAATATTATAGATGAAAATGTAAATGATAAAGATACATTTGTGGTCTCTTTTGCTAAATTAGTAAAGTGTGGATGGGAACACCTTGACAATTCCTCTATTATGCTGTTGAGATTATTGGATGCATTTGAATTGAAACAGCTGGCGATTGCTGGTTTGGATGGATATCATTATTTTGCTGATGGTAAATTAAATTATGTAAATCAGGAGCTGGAATTGTCCAATGTAAAAGAGAACCCAATGGAATTAAATCAGGAAATCCAGGATATGCTAAAAGATTTTATGAAATCAAGAAAACAAAAATACAATATTCGTTTTATCACAGAAAGTCGATTTTCATCGATTGTGGAATAGGTCATGGCAGATTACGGAAAAATTAAATTAATTGTTTTGGATGTTGATGGAACGATGACGAACGGAAGCATCTATTATAACTCAAATGGAGAGGAAATAAAACAGTTCAATGTAAAAGATGGACTTGGAATAAAAATTGCTCTTGCAGCAGGATTAGATGTAGCTATTATTACTGGGCGCAGGAGCAGTATGGTAGAAAAAAGAGCCGCTGAACTGAATATATCATATTTATACACAGGTGTACAAACAAAACTTACAGCATTAAATCAGTTATTGATGGAGACGGGAGTTCATTATAATGAAGTTTATTATATTGGAGATGATTTGAATGATCTTCAATGTATGGAGTGTGTTGGATTGAGAGGATGTCCTTCAGACGCAGATGAAAGTGTGAAAGAACTATGTGAAATAATAGCAGATAAAGCAGGAGGGCATGGAGCTGTTCGAGATTGCATTAAGAGATTACTGGAAGAACGTTTAGAATGGGATACATATATAAAAAAATTGTATTATATATGAAAAATGCGTTAGAAAAGCACGATACCTTGAAAGTATGAAAGGTGGATTAACTGTTGAAATTGTCTTTTTGGAAGAAAGTGTACAATAAACTTTGTGTAGGTACCATACTGACTACATTTGATAGAATTTTTTGGAAACCATATAACATTATGAATGCAAAAGAGACAATTGATTATATTGTAAAGAATCAGTGTTCCGTTGCAAGATTTGGTGATGGTGAATTTTCAATAGCAACATATGGTTGCGGATTAAAATTTCAAAGAGAAGATGCAGAATTACAAAAAGAATTAATTAATGTGATATGTTCTCGAGATTCAAACTTATTGTTATGTTTACCATATTGGATAAATATGGTCCAAAAAAGTGAATATCAAAAATTGGGATGTATCCAACAAAAGGGGATTAAGCGAAATCTTCATGATTGGATGAAACACTTTTCAAGACAACGTATATATGGAGATGCAAACATCTCAAGAATAACAGATACAGATGATTTTAAGAGTAGAAAAGAGCAAGTTGAATATACAAAAAAAATCTGGAATGGAAGAAATATCATTTTAGTCGAAGGCAGAAAAACAAGGTTTGGAATTGGCAATGACCTGCTGAATAACGTTAAATCAATATCTAGAATATTAGGATCTTCTGAGTCGGCATTTGATTATATGTCAGAATTAATATATGCATGTGAATCTGAATGCAAAAAATATCAGGATCCATTAGTTTTGATGGCTCTTGGACCTACAGCTACTGTAATGGCATGGAAATTACAGCAAAAGGGAATACAGGCCATAGATATCGGACATCTTGACATTTGTTATGAGGTTAGTTTAAGGAATAATTTAGGAAAAAATGGAATTCCTGTACCACGTGACCATCCTGTTCCTGGTAAGTACACAAGTGAGGCCATTGGAGGGAATGAAGTTATAGAATGCTTAGATTCAGATTATCTATCACAAATAGTATTGCAAATACCCGGAATTTGGAGAGCATGAAACGGGCGTTTGTCATGATTGTGCTGCTATGGATTGGTATTATGGTGGGACGGAACCTTTATCAATCGAAATACTCCTTAAGTTACGATTCCGATCAGATCCCGTCCGATAAAATTGATACCTCAATTCGGCTCTTGCAGCTGACAGATCTGCACAACAGCGAGTTTGGAGAAAACAATCAGGAGCTAATTGACCAGATAACAGGTCAGGCACCTGATCTGATTCTGGTTACTGGTGATCTATTGAATTCTGATGAGCCTGTCACAAAGATTGCTGAAAATTTAATTTCTTCTTTACATAAAATTGCTCCCGTCTACCTATCCTTGGGAAATCATGAGATAGAATACCAGGATAATTTTAAAAGAGACATCACACAATTATATCAATCCGCCGGTGCTATCGTCCTAAATCACCAATATCAGGACATCACCATTAATGGCCAGCCCCTCCGCATCGGCGGCATCTACGGTTACTGCCTCTCGGACAAATACCTCGAAACCGGCGAAGCCGACCCTGGTGAGTGCATGTTTTTGTGGGATTTTGAGAACACCAACCGCTATAAAATTCTGCTCAGCCACCTCCCGATCGCCTGGCTGAAGAATGATGGGGTGGAGGAGTGGGATATTGACTGTGTATTTTCCGGCCATCTCCACGGCGGGCAGGTGATTCTGCCTGGCATCGGCGGGGTATATGCGCCGGATATGGGATGGTTTCCAGGGCGGCTCAAAGGAGTTTTTGACTCGAAAGACGGGGAACGCCATCTGGTGCTGTCGGCCGGGCTTGGAAATACGGAAATCATTCCGCGGTTCAACAACATTCCAGAGATCATCTGTGTGGATCTGGTGCCAGAATAAAAAGAAAATAACAGAGCCGGATTTCTGGTTTTACGGAAATCCGGCTCTGTGCATTTGAAATATTCATTACAGTATCAGACAAACAGCGTGCACCCCTGGCGCTTAAAAAGTTCAATTTTTTCGTCAATCCGTTCCGGCGTGACACCGAGATGCGCGGCGAGGCATTGCTTACAGTAAAACTGTTCTGCGCCGCGGTTGATGAATTTGCGGTGTGCGCCGATTTCATTGTGCGTCAGCTCTTTGCCGCACTGCATGCAGCTTGCCATCAGAGTTTTACGACCTTTGCACGGTATACTTTCGATGCAAACGGCTCAAGTTCTGCAGTGAGAGATGCATTGCGGGCGCGCAGCGTATCGCCGGTCCAGACCTCTGTGAGCTCCAGCGTATGGCCGGTGGAGAACGGAAGGCCGATTTCATCGAGATTCATGGCTGCACGTGATTTTTCATCACTGAGATTGAACATACCGATGGCGAGATCTCCGTCTGCGAGTGCCTTCACATAGATCAGAACCTTGTCATTCCATGCATGGTTTTTCACTTTATACGGCTGACGGCAGAGCGGATCCTGGTTGATGCGGATCATTTCGTCATTCATGAGAATGCGGCGGGTTTCATCGCTCATCTCGCGGATGTCGCAGCCGATCATCAGCGGGGAGCCAAGGAATGCCCACAGTGCATAGTGTGTCTGATACTGGACATCGCTGCAGCCGGCCAGTCCAACATTTCCTTTTCCATGCATGCCGACGATCAGCATGTCCATATCGTTGAAGCAGCCGACGCCGTTGTACGGATGCAGTTTTTCCTGCTGTGCCACGAGATCTTTGACAGAATCCCAGGTATCAAAGATGTCGCCGGTGGAACGCCACATGGAAGCGCCGGTTTCTTTGATCCACTCATGCGTTTCATCGGCACCCCAGGAGCAGGCAGAGAAGAGAATGTCGCGGCCGCAGTTCTCGAGTGCCAGTCCCATGCGGCGGTACAGATATTTTCCGTGCAGGATCGGGCTGTGGTAGCAGTAGTCGTATTTTAAGAAATCAACATCCCAGGATGCGAAAGTTTCCGCATCGACAAATTCGTGCTCATAGCTGCCAGGGTAGCCGGCACACGTCATGTTTCCGGCGCAGGAATACATACCGAATTTCAGCCCTTTGGAATGAACGTAATCGGCAACGGCTTTCATACCATGCGGAAATTTTTCCGGATCCGGCACAAGACGGCCGTTTTCATCGCGTTCACGTAAAGACCAGCAGTCGTCGATGACAAGATATTCGTATCCTTTATCGCGCAGGCCGCTCTCGGCCATGACATCAGCAGTTTCAAAAATCATTTTTTCATTGATATTTTCTCCGAAGGTGTTCCAGGAATTCCAGCCCATCGGCGGTGTAAGTTTGATCATAGTATTGACCTCCCGTAAGTTTTGATGTACTTTGAGTATAGATGGATTTCCAGAGCAAAACCATGGAATTTTAAGACAAAAGCATGGATTTTTGCTTCATAAAGAATAAAATACGGGAAAAGGAAAGAATATGCTTGTATCAGAAATGAACGGGATCCGGCCTGTCGATGCCGGGCGGCAGGACTGCCATGATCTGCATTCCTGGGGGCCGGGTGTACGGCAGTGCTATATTATACATTATATTATAAGCGGAAAGGGAACGTTTACCTGCGGGAAAAAGACGTACACACTTACCGCCGGACAGAGCTTTTTAATCTGTCCAGAGCAGGTGGTGCAGTACGCGCCGGATGAGAACGAGCCGTGGGAATATGTGTGGGTTGATTTTGTCGGGGAACAATGCCGGCAGATTCTGGCACGGTCGGTACTGAACCCACAGCAGCCGGCGGCGCCGCCTCTCCGTCAGGAAAGGCTTCTGCCGTATTTTGAGCGTCTCTGCCAGATGGAACTCTATCGCCGGAACAGCCAGGAGGCCGTCGGTGTGCTGCTTGCGCTTCTGGGCGTGTACCAGGATCTGGCGGAGCCGCAGCGGGAGGAGAGAAAGAAGGAAGATCCGCGGATCATGGAAGTGATGACTCTGATTGCCGCAGGGTATCACAGGAGTGAGTTCTGCGCGGAGACAATTGCGCGGAAAATGGCGGTCAGCCGCACAACGCTGAACCGTCTGTTTCAGAAGAAAATCGGCCGGTCACCAGGACAGTATCTGCTGGAATATCGGCTGCAGCAGTCAGAAAAGCTGCTGCAGATGGGGATGACGGTCAAACAGACGGCGCTGTCGTGCGGATTTGAAGATCCCTTTTACTATTCCCGTGTGTTCCGGAAACACTATGGAATGCCGCCGTCGGATTACCGGCTGCAGTTTGCAGAAATTCAGTGAACGGCGGGCGTTACCGCTCGTCGGAGAGATAATTCCGCATAGAGCGCAGGGCGGACTTTTCCAGCCGGCTGACCTGCGCCTGCGAGATGCCGATTTCCCGGGCAACCTCCATCTGGGTCTGCCCCTCATAGAAACGCATGCGGATGATCTGGCGTTCGCGCTCATTGAGACGGGCGACCGCGTCCTGCAGGGCGAGGTTCTGCACCCAGTTTTCTTCTTTATTTTTCTTGTCACTTAACTGATCCATGATATACAGGGTATCGCCGCCTTCCGTGTAGACGGGTTCATACAGACTCATCGGGCTTTGGATTGCGTCGAGGGCATAGACGATATCCTCTTTTCCAATGCCGATTTCAGCGGCGATTTCTTCGATCGAAGGCTCTTTCTGGTTCTGCTTGAGATAAAGTTCGCGGGCGCAGATGGCGCGGTAGGCAGTATCCCTGAGGGAACGGCTGACGCGGATCGCATTGTTGTCACGCAGATACCGCCGGATTTCACCGATGATCATCGGCACGGCATAGGTGGAGAAACGGACGTTTAAGGTCGTGTCGAAGTTATCAATCGCCTTAATCAGGCCGATACAGCCGATCTGAAAGAGATCGTCGGCGTTTTCACTGCTGTTGGAGAAGCGCTTGATCACGCTTAAGACAAGGCGCAGATTGCCCTGAATGTAGCGTTCGCGGGCAGCAGCATCTCCTTCGCGGGCCTTTTTCAGCAGAGTCTCCTTTTCTTCGGCATTCAGTACGGGAAGGCGTGATGTATTGACTCCGCACAGTTCAACTTTATTGATCGCCATGGTATGCATCCTCCTGAAACATGGAACGTATGGTTACCGTTCGTTACTGTTATACGTTCATGATTGGCAGTTGGCGGGACGAATATACGAGAGCCAGGAAAATTTCATAAAGTTTTAGTCCTTGACAAAGCTTTTGGAAAATGATTTCCTGCTATTGTAGAAACGGCGGAAAGTGTGATAAGATAAGGGAAGTGTACGAAATGCGAGGTCTTGTTTTATGATGAGTGGAAAGGAACGAAGAGAAGAGATTCTTCAAAGAATAACAAACAGTAAGACGCCGGTCTCCGGTGCAGCGCTGGCGAAGAGCTGTGAAGTCAGCCGTCAGGTGATTGTCCAGGACATTGCCCTGATCCGCGCTGCCGGATACGATGTGATTGCGACAAACCGCGGCTACATCTGCAGCAGCCCGGTGAGAGAGACGCGGGTCTTTGAGGTGAATCACACGGATGAGCAGATGCAGGACGAGCTGAATACAATTGTGGATTTCGGCGGCGTTGTGCTGGATGTGATTGTGCGTCACGAGGTTTACGGAGAACTGCGGGCGGAACTGAATATCAGTTCACGAAATAAGGTGGCACTGTTTATGGAAGAAATCCGGCAGGGAAAATCACGGCCGCTGAAGAATATCACATCAGGGGAACATTTTCATACCGTATCGGCAGACTCGGCGCAGACCCTGGATCTGATTGAAGAGGAACTGCGAAAGAAAGACTACCTGGTGCGGACTGTGAAATAGGGGAAAAAGCCCTTATTTTCACAAAAAACTGTTATTCGAAAAAATTTTAAATTTTTTTCAAAAAGGTGTTGACTTTTCTCTTAGAATAGTGTAATATACATGATGTCAGCGGGAACGAGTGATAAACAAAGAGTTCTAAAGCGACAAAGAAATGTGCGTTTAGCTCAGCTGGATAGAGCGTTTGGCTACGGACCAAAAGGTCGGGGGTTCGAATCCTCTAACGCACGGACGGTAACCGTCCTGGTGAAAACCAGGGCGGTTTTTTCGTATGCAGAATGAAAAATAAAACAAGCGGCCTTTTGGTCAGCAGCCAGACGGCCGCACTTTTTGAAAAAATCATGGGGAAACAACTTGTACGCTCATTGACACAAGTGAGATACATCTCCTATAATAAAGCCAAATTTAAGATCTCGAAAGGGGACAAGTTATGGCTAAGTTAGTAATTGATGCGAACAGAAAGCTTTCAAAAATCAATAAGGAAATCCAGGGACAGTTTTCGGAGCATCTGGGAAGATGTATTTATGAAGGACTCTATGTAGGAGAAAATTCCGATATTCCGAACGTGAACGGAATGCGTACCGATGTTGTTGAAGCACTGAAAAATATCAAAGTTCCGGTACTGCGCTGGCCGGGCGGATGTTTTGCAGATGAATATCACTGGAAAGACGGTATCGGACCGAAAGAAAGCCGCAAAAAAATGATCAACACCAACTGGGGCGGTGTTGTCGAGGACAACAGCTTCGGTACCCACGAGTTTTTTGAACTCTGCCGTCAGATCGGATGTGAAACCTATATCAACGGAAATATGGGAAGCGGTACTGTACAGGAGATGTCGGAGTGGGTTGAATATATGACATTTGACGGGGTATCTCCGATGGCAGACCTTCGTGCGGAAAATGGCCACGAAAAGCCGTGGACCGTCGATTTCTTCGGCATCGGCAATGAGAACTGGGGCTGCGGCGGAAATATGAATCCGGAATTCTACGGAAATATGTACCGCAGATATCAGACCTTTGTGCGTGATTACGATGGAAACAAAAAGATCCGGAAGATTGCCTGCGGCGCCAACTCGGATGATTATGAGTGGACGCAGGAAGTGATGAAAGCATGCTTCCGCAGAATCTCCCCACAGCAGCATGGCATGATGGATGGCCTGTCGCTTCATTACTATACGGTGCCGGAAACCTGGGATCACAAGGGAAGTGCAACGGAGTTTGCGGAAAAAGACTGGTATAAGACCATGAAAAAGACGATGTACATGGAAGAGCTGATCCGCCGCCACAGCGCCATTATGGATCAGTATGACCCGGACAAAAAGGTCGGTATGATCGTGGATGAGTGGGGTACCTGGTATGATGTAGAGCCTGGAACAAATCCGGGATTTCTGTATCAGCAGAATACCATGCGTGACGCACTGGTCGCAGGGATCAACCTGAATCTTTTCAACAAACACAGCGACCGCGTCAAGATGGCAAATATCGCACAGATGGTCAATGTTCTGCAGTCGATGATCCTGACCGAGGGGGAAAAGATGGTCAAAACTCCGACGTATCATGTTTTCGATCTGTATCAGGTACATCAGGAAAATGATCTTCTGGTAAGCTCTCTGGAAACGGAGCAGGTTGGTCTGGAAGATGAATACATGGTTCCGAATCTGACGGAATCTGTTTCGGTAGATGCCAACGGTGTACTTCATATTACGATGACGAATGTGGATCTGGAGAAAGCATATCCGGTAGAGGCGGTACTTCTTGGAAAAGAAGCCGGCGAGATCAAAGCCGAGATCGTAACCGGCCATATGCAGGATAAAAACACCTTTGAAGCGCCGGAGACGGTTGGCGTTCAGGGCTTTGACGGTGTGCAGGCAACAAAAGAGGGAATTTCCTTTACCATTCCGGCGTGCAGTGTGCTTCATATCGCCGTAAAATAGGGAAACCATAAAAACCAGAAGATATCTGGGATGAAAAAAGATTCGGTTCCGGAGGAGTTTGATGGACGGAAATACCAGGATCTGTAAAAAATGCCTGCTTCGTGAGATGGACGAGGCAGGCTTTTTTCAGAATATGTACGATTATATTGCGAGAATTCCGGCGGACGATAAAACGCCGGAGGAGGAATACGAGCGGCGGCTTTCGATCTGTAAGGAATGCGAAAAGCTGCTGTCCGGCATGTGCCGCATGTGCGGCTGCTACGTGGAGATGCGGGCAGCGATTGAACTGCGGGACTGCCCGGGGAAAAAATGGTGACCGAAACGGATTGTAATCAAGCCGGAGCAGAGGCGATTGCGCTGCGGGACTGCCCGGGAAAAAAAGTGGTAGCAAAAGAGAAACCCCGCACAGCGGATCCAGTGAAAAACGGATCCCTGTGCGGGGTTTTGTGAATCAATTTGTTTTTGTCTGCGGTGCGACTTTTGGATCCCTGAAATAGCGGGACAGCTTCGGCACGGAGATGAACAGCGTCAGAAACTCAGCGACCGGAATTGACAGCCACACACCGTTGGTGCCAAGCACGAGCGGCAGAAGCAGCGCGGAGAGAACGATAAAGACGAAGGTTCGCAAAAAGGAAATCAAAGCAGAGGTCTTTCCGTCTGACAGTGCCGTAAAAATGCCGGAGGCGACGATATTCGTACCGCAGAACAGGTAAGCGATGGAGAACAGGTATCCGCCGTGACGGGTCAGTTGAAAGCCGTATGTGCCTTTCTGCATGAAAACGGCGGAAATGACCGGAGAACCGAAGGCGGCCACAAGTGCGATGATCACAGAGCTTACCACAACGAAGCGGATACTGATGCGGTAAAGCCGGATCAGCCGCTGTTTGTTCCGGCTGCCGTAGTTGAAGCTGAACACAGGTGCAACGCCGATACTGTAGCCGAGGTACAGCGCAACAAAGAGAAACTGTCCGTACAGAATCGCCGTGATGGCGGCAACACCGATTTCGCCCTCAAATTTCAGCATCAGCATGTTGAAAAGGTAAGTGACAACGGCTGCAGAAAGATTGCTGACCATCTCGGAGGAACCGTTGAAGCAGCTTGTGGAGAGCAGGCCTTTGGAAAATTCCGGCCTGGTGAAACGAAGGCCTTTTCGGGCAAAGGTAAAGTATAAAATACCGGCAACGGCCGGGATACACTGGCCAAGGCCGGTGGCAAGGGCCGCTCCCGCAACACCAAGATGGAGCGGAACGACAAACAGATAGTCCAGAAGCATGTTGGTAATGCCGGCGGACACCGTAAGGGAAAGTCCGAGTCCCGGGCGCCCTGCCGTTACAAAGAAGGACTGGAACAGCGCCTGGAGAAGACAGACCGGGGCAAAGGAAAGGATCGTCCGCAGATAGGCGGTACCGTAATCCATCAGCACCGGCGTTGCACCGAGCAGACTGCAGATCTGACGGCAAAACAGGTTGCCGAGCACTGCGCCCAGAATACCGATGATCAGTGTGGTAAGGGTAAGGGCCGAAAAGTTACGGTTGGCTTCCTCCTGTTTTCCCTGTCCAATCTTTGCGGCGACAATGGCGCTGCCTCCGGTACCGAACATGATGCCGACGGCAAGAAGAATGCTGACGGCAGGATAGACGATATTGGCGGCGGAAAGCGCCATGCTGTCCACGTACTGTGCGATGAAAAAGCCATCCACAATACTGTAGAGAGACATAAAGATCATCATGATGATCGATGGAAACGCAAACTTCAGCAGAGAGCGGAAGTTGAAATCCTTGGCGAGTGACTGGCTCATAATCAAAAACCTCCTTTTTATGTGTGAAAAGCCTTTTTCAGACACGCTTTAGATGGGAAAGATTTCTTGTGAAAATTTGAATCGTTTGCTATTATAAAGGATAGGGTAACCCTATAGTCAAGTGCAAAAAAGGTGAAAAACAGGAAAAATTCCGAGAGCACATATTCAGGAAAAGGAGTCAGAAATGGGAAAACAGGAGTATTTAAGCGCGGGGCGATTTGCAGCGCTGGTAGGCACGACAAAGGAAACGCTCTTCCATTATGATGAGATTGGGCTGTTCGTACCAAAAAGAAGAGGGACAAACGGCTACCGGTATTATGCGATGGATCAGATGGAAACGTTTGATGTGATCGGAATGCTGCGGGAGCTGGGCATGCCGCTGGCAGAGATTCGAAATTATCTGGAACAGCGAAGTCCTGAAAAATTCGGAGTACTGCTGGAACAGGAGGAGAAGGTGGTGCGCGAAAAAATGCAGCGGCTCCGCGAGATGCAGCGCTGGATTGGGGAAAAGAAGCGGTTTCTGGCACAGGCATCGGCGGAATGCCGTGAGGCGTTTGAAAAAGATCCCTTCTGTCCTGTGGGGATCCATACCCTTCCATTGCAGTATCTTGTCACAAACCACAGCGAGTCAGCGGATAATCTGGCAGTCAATCAGAAAATCGGAGAGCTCTATGCTTACTGCGGGCAATACGGAAATCGAAGTTCGTATAATGTGGGGTTTGTTCAGAAACGGGAAACACTGGAAACGGGGAATTTTCTGGATTACCGTGATTTCTATCTGATTTTTGATCGTGTGCCGGCGAAAGTGCGATACACGGTTCGGCCGGAGGGAGAGTATCTTTGCTATTATTATAAAGGACCATGGCAGGGAATTGAAGCGGCGTACCGGAAGCTGTTCCGATATGCCACGGAACAGAAATTTTTGCTGGATGACCGCTTTTATGAGGAATATATGGTGGACGCGCTGACCAGTCAGGAAATGGAACAGTATATTACGAGAATCGCCGTAAAAATTTTAAGATAGACAGGTAGGAGGGGAAAAAACAAGATTTTCACAAACTTTTTTCATTCTCCTCTTGACCATGACGCAACGTCACCCATTATAGTGAGGGTACAACAAGTTGAATTGACATAAAACTGAGACGATAAACACACCAAAAAGGAGAAAAAGCATGAAAGTATTAGTAACAGGCGGAGCCGGATTTATCGGCGGAAACTTCGTACATCACATGGTAAACAAATACCCGGATTATCAGATCGTAAACCTGGACCTGCTGACCTATGCGGGAAACCTGGAGACTCTGAAACCGGTTGAGGACAAACCGAACTACAAATTTGTAAAAGGTGATATCGCAGACGAAGCTTTCATCATGGATCTGTTTGAAAAAGAGAAATTTGACGTTGTTGTCAACTTCGCAGCAGAGAGCCATGTAGACCGTTCCATCGAGGATCCTGGCATCTTTGTTCAGACCAACGTAATGGGAACCCGTGTACTGCTGGATGCTTCCAGAAAATTCGGCGTAAAGAGATATCATCAGGTATCTACCGATGAAGTTTACGGAGACCTTCCGCTGGATCGCCCGGACCTGTTCTTTACAGAGAATACCCCGATCCACACCTCCAGCCCGTACTCTGCATCCAAAGCAAGCGCAGACCTGTTTGTACTGGCTTACCACAGAACCTTCGGTACCCCGGTTACCGTTTCCAGATGCTCCAACAACTACGGCCCGTATCACTTCCCGGAAAAGCTGATTCCGCTTATGATCAGCCGCGCACTGGCAGACGAAGAGCTTCCGGTATACGGAAACGGTGAGAATGTCAGAGACTGGCTGCACGTATCCGACCATTGTGAAGCAATCGACCTGATTATCCATAAAGGTAAAGTAGGCGAGGTTTACAACATTGGCGGACACAACGAGAGAACAAACCTTCAGGTAGTACAGACCATCCTGAAAGCTCTGGACAAACCGGAATCTCTGATCAAATACGTAAAAGACCGCCCGGGCCATGACAGAAGATATGCAATCGACCCGACCAAGATCGAGACTGAACTTGGATGGAAACCAAAATACAATTTCGATACCGGAATTGCACAGACAATCCAGTGGTATCTGGACAATGAAGACTGGTGGAAACACATCATCAGCGGTGAGTATCAGAACTACTTTGCTGAGATGTACAAAGACCGTCTGTAAGAGAGAAAAGTGAAATGCAAAGGCCGCAAAAAAGCGGCTTTTGCGAAGGAGTGGTGGATATGGATCAATATTATACCACTGGTGAATTTGCCCGGATGGCCCATGTGACCATTCGGACAATTCGCTATTACGACAAAAAAGGGCTGTTGAAGCCAAGCTTTATCAACGAGTCCGGTTATCGGATGTATTCGGATGAGGATTTTCTGAAGCTGCAGAAAATTTTATCGCTGAAATATCTCGGATTTTCCCTGAATGAGATCGGAAATATGACGATTCACGATACGAGTGCGGATATTCTGAAATCATTGAAAATGCAGATCGGACTTGTGCACAAGAAGATGGAAAATCTGGAGCAGATGGAAAAGGCGCTGCAGAATACGACACAGATTCTGGAGGAGACGAACCAGATCGACTGGACCGGCATTCTGAACCTGATTCATCTGACCGATATGGAAAAGATGCTGGTGGAGCAGTACAAAAACGGGGAAAACCTGAATATCCGTATTTCGCTGCACGAGCAGTATTCCCAAAATAAAAAGGGATGGTTCCCGTGGCTTCTGGAACAGATGGATTTTGACGGTGCGCGCCGGATTCTGGAGATCGGCTGCGGAAACGGGCAGCTCTGGAAAAAAGCGGAGCCATCCGTACTGAAAGGAAAGTATATCTGTCTGTCTGACCTGTCGGACGGCATGATCCGGGATGCGGCGGAAAATCTGGGAGAAGAAAAGGCATTCTGTTTTGATTTCCGGACACTGGACTGCCAGAAGCTTCCGTTTCCGGATGCGGAATACGACCGGATTATTGCAAATCATGTTTTGTTCTATGTCCAGAATCTGTCCCGCGGTCTGCAGGAAATCAGCCGTGTGCTTTCAGATGACGGCGTGTTCTACTGCAGTACGTATGGAAAAGGCCATATGAAAGAGATTACCGATCTGGTACAGGAGTTTGATCCGCAGATCAATCTTTCGGAGGTGGCGCTGTATACTATTTTTGGTCTGGATCACGGAGAAAAGCAGTTAAAGCCTTATTTTGGCAGCGTAGAGAAAAGAATCTACGAGGACAGTCTCTGGGTCGACCGGCCGGAGCCGCTTCTGGACTATATCCTTTCCTGCCATGGAAATCAGAATGAGTATCTGTATCCGAGACAGCGGGAATTCAAAGAATTTCTGGAAAAGAAAATTCAGAAACACGGCGGAATTGCGATCACAAAAGAGGCAGGGGTTTTCATCTGCAGAAAATAACGGGAGAGGCCGACATGAAAATGGAGGTCTCTTTTTTATCCCTCATTTTAGGCAAGTTTGACAAAAATGTTAAAAAATAAATACAGAGTATGTTTTTTGTATTGCCAGAGATCACAAAAGGATGTATACTAAAGTAGAATGTCTAAGTATGCGTGACTTGAAGAAAGAACACAAAAAGAGGGATAAGGTATGAAGGAATTATTTGATGTACACTGCCATATGGTCCCGGGGGTAGACGACGGTGCAGCTGACCTGGAAGAGTCGCTGGCGATGCTGAAAATGCAGCACGAGGACGGGGTCAGGAAGATTATCATCACACCGCATTATCGGCGGCGGATGTTTGAAACACCGGCAAAAAAGGTACATGAGCAGTTTCTGAAACTGCAGGAAGCGGCAAAAAAGGAATATCCGGATATGTCGCTTTATCTCGGGTGTGAACTTCACTCGAACATGGATCTTCAGGATATCCTGGAAAAACGGAAATATGTGACCATGGCCGGTTCATCCTATGTTCTGTTGGAATTTTCCGAGGGAGATTCCGCACAGCATATCCGTGAGAGAGTCTACAATGTACTGTCCTGCGGTTACGAACCGATTATCGCGCATGTGGAGCGCTATCAGGCAACGGTAAAGAGCGTCGGATTTTCCAGCGATCTGGTGGATATGGGCGCAAGACTGCAGGTGAATGTGGAAAGTATACTTGGAAAGTATACGTGGGGGGCAAAACGCTACTGCAGAAAACTGATGAAGGAAGATCTGCTCGGTTTTGTCGGCAGCGATTCCCACAACACAAAAACACGTATTCCCAACATAGGAGCAGGCGCTGCCTATGTTTCAAAAAAAATGGGAGAGGCATATGCCGAAAGGATTTTCCACGATAATCCGATGGAAATCTTAAGGGATGCCGGAGAAATCTAAAAAAAGTCAGGAGAAGAAGATGGAAACGAATCAACAGAATCAGGATGAAATTGAAATCGATTTACTGGAACTGCTTCGTGTGCTCTGGAGCAAAATTGGCTATGTGATTTTAGCTGCATTGGCACTTGGCCTTCTGATGGTACTGGTCAGCAAAGTATTTATGAAGCCGCAGTATGAATCGACGACAAAAATGTATGTACTGTCAAAACAGGACAGCAGCAGTACTGTAACAAGTGGAGATCTGCAGGCAAGTTCTCTTTTAACCAAAGACTATGCGGAGCTGATTCAGAGCCGTCAGGTTGTTGAAACCGTTATTGCACAGTTAAATCTGGATCTTACCTATGAGGAGTTTTTGAACAAAATTACTGTTACTACACAGAACGATACGCGTATCCTTTCGATTACAGTAAAAGACGAAGATCCGTATGTAGCAAGCCAGATGGCGGATGCAATCCGTGTAGCAGCATCAGATCATATTCAGAACGTTATGAACACAGAAGCTGTAAATGTGGTAGATGAGGCGAATATTCCAGATGAGCCGGTAAGCCCAAGTATTAAGAAAAACGGGCTGATCGGTGCAATAGCAGGGGCATTTATCGCGATTGTCATCATCATTATTGTTTATCTGACAAATGACACCATCCAGACCTCCGAAGATGTAGAACGTTATCTGGGTGTCAGTACACTCGGCATAATTCCTCTTGCAGAAGGACAGAAAAAGAGCAAGAAGAAAAACAAAAACGGCCGTGGAAGAAAGAAATAAGGGAGGATACGGAACGTGAATCAGGTAGTAGTAAAACAGGAAAAATCAGGCTATCAGATTGTGGAAGCCTACAAATCTCTTCGGACCAACCTTCAGTTCTGCGGAGAAGATAAGAAAGTAATCGCGGTTACAAGCTGTACACCAAATGAGGGAAAGAGCAGTGTTTCTATGCAGCTCGGCATTTCTCTTGCAGAGAGCGGAAAAAGAGTGATTTTGATCGATGCCGATCTTCGGAAATCGGTTCTTCTTGGAAGAACGAAAACACAGAAATCTGTTCGCGGACTGGCACACTTCCTGTCCGGTCAGGCAACTCTGGAGGATGTCATCTGTTCTACCAATGTAAAGAACTTTTACATGATTTATTCCGGCCCGTTTCCGCCGAATCCGGCAGAGCTTCTGGGGGGAAAGAACTTCCGAAGTCTTTTAAATGCACTTCGTAAAGTTTACGATTATGTGATTGTGGATACTCCTCCGCTTGGAAGCGTTATCGACAGTGCAATCGTTGCAGAAATCTGTGATGGTTCAATCATGGTCATTGAGTCCGGTGTGATCAGCTATCGTTTTGCACAGGAAGTAAAGAGCCAGCTCGAGAGAAGTAACTGCCCGCTGCTTGGCGTTGTCCTGAACAAGGTGGATATGCAGAAACAGGCGTATGGTAAATACGGAAAATACGGTCAGTACAAATATGGAGATTACGGCCAGGAGGAGGACGATTAACTGCCATGAAAAAAGGGATTGTTGCAGGTTTGATTGTCCTGTGCGTGGCGCTAGGAGCCGGTACAGCAGCTGTCGTAGTGACGGACGACCGAAAAGGCCCGGAAATCGAGCTTCCAGCTGATGGGGATGTAACGTATGAGGAAGGCAGTGATACAGCGCCTTTGCTGGAAGGCGTTACTGCAACGGATGAGAAAGACGGAGATGTGACAGATTCGCTGGTGATTGAAAACATTTTCCCGAACGATGACCATACCAGTGCATCGGTTGTCTATGCGGCAAAGGACAGTCACAATAATGTATCAAAAGCAACACGCCGCGTGAATTATAAAGCTGCAGCGGAAGATACCCCGGCGGAAAATGAGGCTACGCAGGAAACGGATAACAGTGGGGCGGCAGATGAGTCTGCACCGGCAACAGAGGAGCCGCAGCAGAATGACACAGAGGGCACAAAAAATGAGACAGATGCGCAGATGGAAATCGAAGCACTGCCGGCGGAAAGCCCAAAACTGTACCTGAATACGTATGAAGTAACAGTGGAAGCCGGAAACGATCTGGACAAAACCAGCTATATCAAAGAGATGACCGATGATGCAGACAGCCAGGAGTCACTCTTTAACCAGATTGAGATCGACGGCGATGTGGATACTGCAGTGCCGGGAGATTACACGCTGACGTATCATGTGACGGACAGCGATGGAAACAGATCAAATGCAGCGGTGCTTACCGTACACGTTCAGTAAGAATAGAAGAACTGCTCTGATGGGGATGCCCGATCGGGGCAGTTCTTTTTTCAAGTTTTTACGGCGCGAGTAAAATTTGACAGCCCAAAATGAGTATGGTAGAGTGAGAAAGAAAGACGGCAGAAGGGGGCAGAGGAGATGCTTCGAATCTGGCAGAAAACAGAAAAACAGAAGCTGGAGCCGGTAGGAATGGGAACGGCGTTCCCCTTTTTAAAGGAAAAGAACCATGTAGTTTCTATCATCGGCGGCGGCGGAAAAACGACGCTGCTGTACGAGATGGCAGGCTTTTGTGTAAAAAACGATCAGAAGGTACTGGTGACAACTTCGACGCACATTTACCGTCCGCCGAAGGAATGGCATGACCAGAGTCTGGAAGCGGTCGAAAGAAAATTTCGTACAGGCCGCGCAGCGATTATCGGGAGTGCCTGCCGGGATACGGAAAAGCTTTCCATGCCGGAAACGGAACTATTTGAAGCGGCACGCAAAAAGGCCGATCTGACGCTGATCGAGGCGGACGGCGCGAGGCACCTGCCGTGCAAGGCACCGGCGGAACATGAACCGGCGCTGCTTTCCTCTTCAGATCTTGTGATTGGTGTGACAGGTCTTTCGGCACTGGGACAGCCGCTTGGCAAGGGCTGCTTTCGGGCAGAACGGGCGGTGGAACTGCTTGGCTGTACGATGGAACACCATATCACGGAAGAAGATCTGGCACGGCTGATCGCATCGGAACAGGGACAGCAGAAGGATTTGAAAGGCAGAACGTTTTATGCGGTACTGCACCAGTATGAGGAAAAAGAACACCGGGCGGCCGCAGAGAAACTTGTGGAGCTGCTGCGCAGGCAGGGGATCGAGCATGTTCTGGTTACGTGCGCGACAGGAAACAGAAGACAAAGCGGTGAGAACACGAATCCCTGGTATGGGAGAGCAGAGCTTCCCGTGCGTGAAGCGGAAGAAGAGTGGGAACCCGGAGAATAAAACGGAAATAGAACGGAGGAGACAGATGGCGGAATTTACCCATTTTAAGAAAGACGGCAGCGCCGTCATGGTCGATGTCCATGAGAAGCCGGACACGTACCGGGCAGCATCGGCGACGGGAACCATACAGGTAAGCCCGGAGGTATTTGCAGCCGTGCGGGACCATACGGCGAAAAAAGGCGATGTGCTCGGCGTTGCACGGCTGGCAGGCATCATGGGGGCGAAGAAGAATGCGGAGTTGATTCCGCTGTGCCACATTGTGCCGCTGACGAACTGCGAAGTGACATTTACCACGGACGAGAATACAAATTCTATTACGGCCGTGTGCACCACATCCTGTGTCGGAAAGACCGGCGTGGAGATGGAGGCGCTGACTGGTGTTTCCACAGCGCTGCTCACGATCTACGATATGTGCAAGGCGATGGACCGCGGCATGGTGATTCGTGATATCCACATTCTGGAAAAGGACGGCGGAAAGAGCGGTCATTATATCTATCAGAAAGAGGAAAAATAAAGCATGGCAGAAAAGAAAGATTTCCCGGTTTTCCGGGTGGGAATTGTAACGTTAAGTGACAAAGGCTATCAGGGCGAGCGCGAGGATAAGAGCGGCCCAAAGATCAAAGAGCTGCTTCCGGCGGAGCAGTATGAGGTCGTTTCGATGCGCCTTCTGCCGGATGAGCGGGCGATGATCGAAGAGGAGCTGATCCGTCTTTCCGATCTGGAGCGGTGTGATCTCGTTCTGACGACGGGCGGCACGGGATTTTCCCTGCGGGATGTGACCCCGGAAGCAACGCTGGCGGTTTCAAACCGTGTGGCACCCGGTATTGCGGAGGCGATCCGCGCGGGCAGCATGGCGATCACAAAACGGGCGATGCTGAGCCGGGCAGTGAGTGCAATCCGTCATCGGACGCTGATTATCAATCTGCCGGGAAGCCCGAAGGCGGTGGAAGAGAGTCTTGGATTTGTACTTGATACCCTGCCGCATGCGCTGGGACTTCTGCGCGGAACGGACGGAGAGTGCGGAAGAAGCTGAAAAAAGAGGGAACAGGTAACGATGGAAGAAGAAAAAATTATTTTCTGTAAGAGCGGCGGCTGTACGGCAAAGCTCGGGGCAGGCGTGCTCGAACATATTCTGGAGAAGCTGCCGAAAGGGGAAAAGGATCCGAATCTGCTGGTGGGCTATGACAGCAAAGACGATGCATCCGTCTACCGGCTGACGGACGACCTTGCGATGGTCCAGACGCTGGATTTCTTTCCGCCGGTTGTGGAAGATCCGTACACGTTTGGGAAAATTGCGGCGGCGAATGCCTTAAGCGACATCTATGCGATGGGCGGAGAGGTGCGGACGGCTCTCAATATCGTCTGCTTTCCGGAACAGATGGATCTGAATGTTCTCGGAGAAATCATGCGCGGCGGCGCGGAAAAGGTACAGGAGGCGGGCGGATCGCTCTCCGGCGGCCATTCGATTGCGGATGACAGTGTCAAATACGGTCTTTCTGTCACCGGAACGGTGCACCCGGCCCGGATCTGGCAGAATAATACGGGCCATGTGGGCGATCTGCTGATTCTGACGAAACCGCTTGGAACCGGCATTCTCTGCGCGGCACACCGCGTGGGAGAAGAAAATCCGGATGGATTTCAGAAGGCAGTGGAATCGATGATGACGCTGAACAAATATGCTTCGGAGACGGCGCGGAAGTACGAGATTCATGCATGCACCGATGTAACGGGCTTTAGTTTCCTAGGACATCTGCATGAGATGATGGAGTCGGGCGTGTCCTGCCATATCTGGGCGGATCAGATTCCGGTGTTCCCGGGGGCTGTGGAAGCGGCGGAGGAGTTTCTGATCACTGCGGCAGGCCAGCGGAACCGGAATCATCTGGAGCAGCATGTGACCTTTAAGGATATACCGTTCGGCATGCAGGAGGTGCTGTTTGATCCGCAGACATCGGGAGGGCTTCTGATGGCCGTGGATGCCGTGGATGCAGAAAAAATGCAGAGAAAACTGCTGGAGCAGGGGATTCCGGCAGCAATCGTTGGAAAAATCACAGAGCCGGCAGGAACCGAAATTTATGTGACACAGAGCAGGAAATGGTAAGGCAGGGAGGATGAAAAATGGCAGAGATGGAGAAAAAGACAGTAAACGCAATGGGTGATGTGTGCCCGGTACCGCTGGTAAAGGCAAAAAATGCGATTGCAGAACTTGCGGGAAGCGGAAAAGTGGAGGTTCTGGTGGATAATGAAATCGCCGTGCAGAACCTGGAAAAAATGGCGCAGCAGAAAGGATATGGCTTTCTGGTAAAAGAGAAGAAAGAAAAAGAGTATCATGTGGAGTTCACCGTATCGGAAACAGAGCCGGCTGAAACAGAAGAGAAAACCGTATGCCTCGTACCGGCGGCAAAGAAAACAAAACTCGTCGTTCTTTCTGCAGACCATATGGGCGAAGGAGCCGAGGAGCTGGGTAAAATTCTGATGAAGAGCTTCCTTTATGCACTGACCCAGCAGGATGAGCTGCCGGATACGATTCTGTGCTACAACGGCGGTGCAAAGCTGACCTGCAAGGGTTCCGAGTCCCTGGAGGATCTGAAAGATCTGGCAGCGCGCGGCGTTGAAATTCTGACCTGTGGAACATGCCTGAACTTCTACGGCATCACCGAAAAGCTGCAGGTCGGCAGTGTGACCAACATGTATGACATCGTGGAGCGCATGAGCAGCGCAGACCGCGTGATTAAGCCATGATTTACCTCGATTCGGCGGCAACGTCGCTGTGGCATCCAAAAGAAGCAGAGGAGCGTATGATTCAGGCACTGCACGGCTGTGGAAATGCAGGCCGCGGTGCACACGATGCGACACTGGATGCGGGCCGCATCGTCTTTGAGACGAGAATGCGGCTGGCAGAGTTGTTTCACGCGGAGAGTCCGGAGCGGATTGCATTTACGTGCAACGATACGGAGGCACTGAACACGGCAATTTTCGGACTCTTCGGGCCGGGGGATCATGTGATCACGACAGTCTGCGAGCATAATTCCGTTCTGCGCCCGCTGTATGCACTGGAAAAACAGGGACTGGAGCTTTCCGTGATTTCGGCGGATGTATCTGGAAGGATCGATTACGATCAGATGGAAGCGGCAGTGCGGAAAAACACGAAAGCGTTTGTCGTTACGCATGCCTCCAACCTGACCGGAAATATCACGGATCTTGCGCGGGTGTGCGAAATTGCGGAACGCCATTCCCTGCGTCTGATCGTCGATGCGGCGCAGACAGCGGGGATTCTGCCGATCAATGTACAGAAAAGCGGGATCGACGTGCTCTGTTTTTCCGGCCACAAGGGACTATTAGGACCGCAGGGAACCGGCGGAATCTACGTTCGTCCCGAACTTTCGATCCGGCCGCTCAAAATGGGCGGAAGCGGAATCCGAAGCTATGAAAAAGAACAGCCTGCGGCGATGCCGGAGCACCTGGAAGCGGGAACTTTAAATGTCCACGGAATTGCGGGACTTCTGGGAGCGCTGGAATATCTGGAGAAGACGGGGATTGAAATGATTTACAAAAGAGAGAGGGAGCTGATGCACCTCTTTCTGGAGAAAATTCAGGGAATCCCGGGACTTACTTTATATGGAACAGACGATCTGCAGCAGCGGGTACCAACGGCGGCATTAAACATCGGCTCCTGTGATTCGGGATATGTCAGCGACTGGCTGTATGAGAACTATGGTATTGCAGTCCGAAGCGGGGCACACTGCGCGCCGCTGATGCACGAAGCACTCGGGACACGGGAGCAGGGAGCCGTGAGGTTCAGCTTTTCCCATGTACTGACGGAAGAAGAAGTCCGGATTGCCGCGCAGGCTCTGCGGGAGTTTGCCGAAGAAGAAATGCAGCAGTGAGAGAGGCGGCAGCCGGCATCCGGGATACAAAAGAAGCTGGAAAAAGGAAGAAACGATATGAGACAGCGAAAAGAAACCTGGATTCTGACGTTTGCGGGGACAACGCAGGCGATGCAGATGGAGCAGTATGCGAGAGCGCACGGCCTGCCGGGAAGGATGATCCCCGTTCCGCGGGAAATTACGGCGGGCTGCGGCCTTTCCTGGAAAGCAGCGCCGGAAGAGGGAAAAGAAATCCTTGCGGCACTTCAGACGGCGGGACTTGCCTATGAGGCGGAGTACCGTGTGCTGTTGTAGAGGTGTGAGGTGGAAATGGAAGAAAAAGAAGAAACATTACGACAGAAGCTGCGGTACGACATGCGGCTGCGCGTCAGCCGGACGGATCATGCCTTCGGTCCCGGTGTGGCGGAGCTGATGGAGCATGTGGAAGCAACCGGCTCCCTTTCGAAGGGCTGCAAATGCATGCAGATGGCGTACTCGAAGGGATGGAAAATCTTAAAGCGCGCCGAGGAGGATCTCGGCATCCCGCTGGTACAGGGCAACCGGGGCGGCAGCAACGGCGGCCAGACGGTACTGACCCCGGAGGGAAAAGAATTCCTGAAGCGGTACCGGAAGTTTGAACAAGAAGTCCGCGCAGGCGCCGATGCGTCGTTTCAGAAGTGGTTTGGAACAGAAGAAAAATAACATTTTTTACGGGGACACGTTGACAAAACGGGTCCTTTCCTGTATTTTTATTAATGGAAAAAGCGTTATTCTCGAACAAGAATAACGAAGCAGGCCGCGGAAGACGGAAGAAAACGGCTGCTGCTGAAACGAAAGAAGGAAGACAGCGAAGATGAAAAAGAAAGATCTGATCGTGGTACGGGGAGCAGGAGATCTTGCAACCGGTACGATCCATCGTCTGAAAAAAGCGGGCTTTCGTCTGCTGGTTCTGGAAGCAGAGCACCCGGCGGCGATCCGGCGGCAGGTGGCTTTGAGCGAAGCGGTATATGCCGGCAGTGCCAGGGTAGAGGACGTGGAAGCCGTGCGCATGGACGTGGATCTCGCAGAGAAAAAGAACCGGAAAGAACTTCTGGAACAGGAAATGGAACGGATCTGGAAGAAAGATGGTGTTCCGGTGCTCGTGGATCCGGCGGGACTAAGCATTGCAGCACTTCGCCCGGCCGTCGTGGTCGATGCGATTCTGGCGAAGAAAAATCTCGGGACGACAAAAGAGATGGCGCCGCTTGTGATTGCCCTCGGACCGGGCTTTACGGCAGGAGAAGATGTGGATGTTGTAATTGAGACGAAGCGCGGTCATAATCTTGGACGCGTGATCCGAAGCGGAAGCGCGGTTCCGAACACTGGCATTCCGGGCATCATCGGCGGGTACGGAAAAGAGCGTGTGATGCATGCACAGGCGGAAGGTATTCTGCGGAATGCGGCTTCGATCGGAGACATTGTGGAAGCCAGGGCTGTGATTGCAGAGATTGAGACAGAAAACGGGACGGTACCTGTGGAAGCATCTCTCTCCGGTCTGCTGCGCGGGCTGATCCGCGACGGCTATCCGGTGACGAAGGGATTTAAGATTGCGGACATCGATCCGCGGAAAGAAGAACTGCAGAACTGCTTCACGATTTCCGATAAGGCGCGGTGCATCGCCGGAAGCGTGCTGGAAGTGATCTGCGGGGAACTGGAATAGATTCAAATAGAAAAAGTGAGGCGTTTCAGATGAAACTGATGAAAACAGAAGACGCGGTAGGCCAGGTGCTCTGCCACGATATTACACAGATTATCAAAGGTGTGACAAAAGATGCGGTATTCCGCAAAGGCCACATCATTACAGAAGAAGATATTCCGGTGCTGTTAAGTGTCGGAAAGGACAACATTTACATCTGGGAAAAGGACGATACAATGCTGCATGAAAATGAGGCGGCACAGATTCTTTACGATATGTGTAAAAACGATCACATGCATCCGTCCGATGTCAAAGAAGGAAAAATTGAACTGATCGCGGACTGCGACGGCCTTTTGAAAGTGGACCGCGAGAAGCTGAAAAAAGTAAACAGCCTCGGCGAGATGATGATTGCGACGCGCCACGGTGATACATACGTGAAAAAAGGCGACAAACTGGCGGGAACGAGAATTATTCCGCTTGTCATCAAAAAAGAGAAGATGGAGACGGCACAGGCAGTCTGTTCCTACGGGCCGATCCTGACCTTAAAGCCGTTCCACAAGAAAAAATTTGCGGTTCTGACAACGGGAAATGAAGTGTATTACCATCGGATCGAGGACACCTTCACACCGGTTATCCAGGAAAAGCTGGCAGAATTCGGCGCGGAGATGATCTTTCATGAGGTTTACGATGATGATGCATCGAAGATCACAGACGGATGCCGCCGCGCGATGGAAGCGGGTGCCGATCTTGTCTTCTGCACCGGAGGAATGAGTGTGGATCCGGACGACAAGACGCCGCTGGCGATCAAAAATACCGGAGCACGCATCGTTTCCTACGGCGCGCCGGTGCTGCCGGGAGCCATGTTCCTTCTGGCGTATGCCGAAAACGGAACACCGATCGTCGGCCTGCCGGGATGCGTCATGTATTCGAAACGGACGATTTTTGATCTTGTCCTGCCGCGCCTCATTGCAGATGATGAGGTGAAAGCGGATGAGCTGGCCGGTCTTGGCGAGGGCGGTCTCTGCCTGAACTGCAAGGTCTGCACCTTCCCGAACTGCGGTTTTGGAAAAGGAAGATAAACGATGAAGGATCAGTATGGCAGAACGATAGATTACCTGCGGATTTCCATCACGGACGCGTGCAATTTGAGATGCCGGTACTGTATGCCGGAGAGTGCGGCGGGCTGTGCACTGGAGCAGGCGGAACAGAATCCGCCGCTTACCGTCGAAGAGATGCTGAAGATTGTGCACGCCGCGGCTGGGCTTGGCATCACGCATTACCGGATTACCGGAGGGGAACCGCTGGTAAGAAAAGAGTGCGTGGAGCTGGTGCAGAAAATAAAAGCAGTGCCGGGCACCGCATCCGTTGGGATCACGACGAATGGCGTACGCCTGGCATCGTGTGCGAGGGATCTGAAGGCGGCCGGCTGTGACAGTGTGAATGTGAGCCTGGATACAGTGGATGCGGCAGAGTTTGCGGCGCTTACCGGACGCGATGCGCTGGAGCAGGTAAAGCAGGGCATCTGCGCGGCCAAAGAGGCGGGTCTTTTAGTGAAGCTGAATGCGGTGCATCGAAAAGAACTGCATGCGCAGGAACTGCTTGAATTTGCAGAGCAGGAAAAAGTCCCGGTGCGGTTCATCGAGGTGATGCCGGTGGGCGCCGGAAAATCGTACGTGGGTCCGTCGAATGAGGCGCTGAAAACAGAGCTGGAACAGTGGTATGGGGCATGTACGCCGGACCAGGAAAAAGAAGGAAACGGTCCTGCGGCTTATGTGCGGTACGAAAAGCTGTCGATGCCCGTCGGCTTTATCAGCGCGATCCACGGAAAGTTCTGCGGAAGCTGCAACCGCGTACGGCTGACAAGCCGCGGCTTTTTAAAGCTCTGTCTCTGCTATGAGAACGGCGTGGATCTGCGGGAGGTTCTGCAGAACGGAACGGCGGCGGATCTGCGGGATGTGATGGCACAGGCAATCTTAAAAAAGCCGATGGAACACTGCTTTGAGCGGCCGAAGGATATGACAGAGCATCACCTGATGTCCGGTATCGGCGGATGAAATGACGGCGGTTCGAAAAGAAGAGGAAACAAAAGAAATGGGAAAAATCATAGGAATCTGTATCAGTGAAAAACGGGGAACGGCAAAGCACGAGGTGGAAACGGCGAAGCTGGTGGAAGACTGGGGCATCGAGGGCGATGCACACGCCGGGCACTGGCACCGCCAGGTGAGCCTTTTGTCGTATGAAAAAATAGAAGCCTTCCGTGCAAAGGGGGCGGATATTCCGCTCGGCGCCTTCGGGGAAAACCTGATCGTGGAAGGATATGATTTCCGGAATCTGCCGGTCGGCACGCGGTTTTCCTGCGGGGATGCGCTGCTTGAGATGACGCAGATCGGAAAGGAGTGCCACAGCCACTGCGAGATTTTCAAACGCATGGGTGAATGCATCATGCCGCGGGAGGGCGTTTTCGCGGTGGTGCTGCGCGGCGGCACGATTCAAAAGGGTGACACCATCGAACTGGTGACGGAAAAGTAGACCAGAGATCAGACACAAGGAGAGGAAACATGGACGAACTTTACCGGAAACTGCTTGCACAGCTGGAAGAGGGACAGGACACGGTTCTTGCCTTTATCACCGAAGGGGACGGCTCCATTCCGCGCACGACGGGCGCCTATATGCTGGTCGGCCGGGAAGGACGGATTTTCGGAACTATCGGCGGCGGAAACCTGGAATATCAGGCGGTTCTGCATGCGCAGGAGCTGGTGCAGGAGAAGAAAAGTGAATACAGAGAATACGATCTCGGAACCGGAGAGGGGAAGGGGCTTGGCATGGTCTGCGGCGGCAGAGTGAAGGTGTGCTTCTATTTTATGAATGGAGCGCACGGCGAAGCAGAAAGTCTGGCGCAGGCGCTTGCGGCGCAGGAGCGGTACCGCAGTTACTGGATTTTTTTTGCGCTGGACGGAACCGGCATCCGCGTGCTGGAAAAAGAAGCGTGGGAAATGCTTCCGGCGGCACAGGAAAAAGCGGGCCACTGCCGGATTCTGGAACTGGACGGGAAAACGTATTACGCCGAGGAATTCTGCTACGACGGAAAGGTTTATCTGTTCGGCGGCGGCCATCTGGCCCAGGAACTCGTTCCGGTGCTGCATCATCTGGATTTCTGCTGTATCGTACTCGATGACCGGGAGGAATATGTGGACAAAGCATTGTTCCCGGACGCCGGGCAGACCATGCTGGTGGATTTTACGAAACTGGACGAGATTCTTTCGATCCGGAAAAATGATTATCTCGTGATTGTGACACGCGGCCACCGGTGCGATGCGGATGCCGAGGCGTTTGCGCTTCGCACCGGCGCATCGTACATCGGTGTGGTGGGAAGCCGCAGAAAGACAAAGTATGTGCGCGAAAAACTGGAAGCGCAGGGTTTTACCGGAGAACAGCTCGACAGTGTCTATGCCCCGATCGGAATTGAGATCGGAAGCGAGACGCCGGCGGAGATTGCAATCAGCATTGCCGCACAGCTCATTCAGATCCGGTCAGCAAAAACCGGAAAACGAAAAGGTGCACATCCGGCGCTTCATACGTAAATATACAAAATGAGGAGTCAATTATCATGAAAAAGAAAACCGTATCCATTCTTCTGATGGCAGCTATGGCACCTTCTCTTGCCGCATGCGGATTTTCCAATTCCACAGATTCTTCCAGTAAGAGCAGCTCCAAGGCAGAGAGCACATCTGCATCCAGCGCTTCTTCGGAAGCAGAGAGCGCATCCAGTGCCAAGAGCACAGCAGACGGCGAAGTATTTGACGATACCACTGTCACCGTATTTGCCGCAAAGAGCCTGAACTCCGTAATGGAGACGCTGATCAGCGAGTACAATAAGACCCAGCCGAATGTCAAACTGGTTGGAAGCTATGACAGTTCAGGAACCCTGATGACACAAATCGAAGAGGGTGCATCCTGCGACGTATTCTTCTCCGCAGCAGCAAAACAGATGGATCAGCTTGAGGAAGAGAATCTTCTGGTTGAGGGAACCCGCCACAATATCGTAAACAATCAGGTCTGCGTTGTAACCTATGAGGGAAGCAATACAGAAGTTACGGGCCTGGAGGATCTGAACAAGGCATCCAGCATCGCACTGGCAGACGGTTCCGTTCCGGTTGGAAAATACACAAGAGAAGCACTGGTCAATGCAGGCATTCTGGAGAAAGCAGACGACGTATCGGCCATCACAACCCAGCAGGTTTCCGAAGCGCTCAGCGGCGTGGAAATCAATGAGTGTGCAAACGTAGGAGCCGTTACTTCCGCAGTTGCAGAGGGATCCAACGAGGTTGGTACGGTTTATTATTCCGATACCTACGGTCTGGAGGACCGTCTGAAGGTTCTGCAGGTCGTTCCGTACGATCTGACCGGAAATGTCATCTACCCGGCAGCACAGGTTGTCAACAAAGAGGCAGATGAGACCGAGCAGGCAGCAGCGAAAGACTTTGTAGAGTTTCTGACTTCCGATGAGGCAGCCGCCATCTTCCGGAATTATTACTTTGATACAGAGGTAGAATAAAAAGAAGATCCCACAAAAAACAGCAGGGATTTGGAATCACCGTCCGAAAAAGAAAGATTTCGTTTCTACGGACGGTGGTTTTGCATCAGAGAAAATCCGGGCAGGATGCGTGATGCAGGTATGCAGGGCTGCCGTGGATAGAAAGGAAATGTTATGCAGGAAATACTGGATTTTTTACAGTCACTGGACTGGAGCCCGCTTGTCATTTCGATCAAGACCGGTATTGTGGCGACGATTTTGTCCTTTTTCTTTGGTATTTTTGCCGCGCGTGCGGTGATGAAGCTGCGTCCCGGCGCGCGTGCCGTAATTGACGGCTTTCTGACACTTCCGATGATTCTGCCGCCGACCGTTGCAGGCTTTTTCCTGCTTCTGATTTTCAGCCTCCGCCGTCCGTTTGGTGCTGCACTGTATGAGAATTTCAGTATCAAGGCAGTACAGACATGGCTTGGCTGTATTCTGGCGGCAACGATTATTGCGTTTCCGCTGATGTACCGCAATACGAGAGCGGCATTTGAGCAGGTGGATACGAACCTGATCTATGCGGCGCGGACGCTTGGTATGTCGGAGTGGAAGATTTTCTGGAAAGTGGTCATCCCATCGGCAGGTCCCGGCGTGCTCTCCGGTACGGTACTGGCATTTGCAAGGGCGCTCGGTGAGTACGGTGCGACGTCGATGCTGGCCGGAAATATTCCGGGAAAGACGGGTACCGTTTCCCAGAAAATCGCAATGGTGATTCAGGACGGGGATTATAAAACGGCGGGTTTTTGGTCTGTTGTCGTACTGCTCGTCGGATTCCTTACGATGACGGCAATGAACCTTCTGGGTAACCGGAGAAAGAAAAATCAGAAACAGTGGTAGAGGATAAAGAATGGCGCTTGAAGTAGATATTACGAAAAAGCTGGACGGATTTTTTATGCATATGCAGTTCCGGGCGGAGCGGGAGATTTTTGCGATTCTCGGCGCGTCGGGCTGTGGAAAAAGCATGACCTTAAAGTGCATCGCCGGAATCGAAAAGCCGGATGAAGGGCGGATTGTCCTTGACGGCAAGGTGCTGTTTGATTCGGAGAAAAAAATCAATCTGCCGCCGCAGAAGCGGAAAGTCGGCTATATGTTCCAGGATTACGCCCTGTTTCCGCATATGAATGTTGTGCAGAATATTGAGGCAGGCATGGGAAAACGGCCGGACCGGAGCCGGACGGAATCGTTGATCCGCCAGTTTCAGCTGGAAGGGCTGGAGAAAAAGATCCCGGGACAGCTTTCCGGCGGACAGAAACAGCGCGTCGCGATGGCACGGATGCTCGCAGCAGAGCCGGAGCTGATTCTGCTCGACGAGCCGTTTTCAGCGCTCGATACCTATCTGAAATGGCAGTTGGAGCAGGAGATGTACAAACATCTGAAGGAGGCCGGAAAACCGGTCATCTTCGTATCACACAACCGCGATGAGGTGTACCGCCTCTGCGATACGGTCAGCTGTATGAACCGGGGAAAGATGGAAGTCATGGAACCGCTGAAGGAATTTTTCCAGAATCCGAAGACGCGCACAGCGGCAATTTTGTCGGGCTGCAAGAACATTTCGGCGGCCGAGCGGGTGGATGCGCACACGCTGCGGGCCGTGGACTGGGGCGTAACGCTGCACGTAAAGGAGCGGGAAATTGCAGACGATATCCGCGCAGTCGGCATCCGGGCACATTTTCTGGCCACAGTAGAAAGGCCGGGTGAGGAAAATGTATTTCCGGTCAACGAATCCGAAATCTGGGAAGATCCGTTTGAATGGAACATTTCGTTCCGGAAGAATGCCGAATGCAGCTGGCTGCAGTGGAAGATCGCAAAAACAGACTGGAGCCCGGAAATGGGGATTCCAAAGGAGCTGTATCTGAAGGAGGAAGATATTCTGCTGCTGATGGATTCCTGATGCTGGTGTGACAGATTTGGATAAAAAAAGATTGTTTTCGAAATCGTGATCGTGTTTCGAAAACAATCTTTTTTCATCGTTTACAGATTCATTACATGGTGATCCAGCCGAATGCATTTGCCACGGAACTGAACAGAATGATCAGTGCAAACACCGGGCAGAGATACTGGATCATGACAAGAAAGATTTTCTTTCTGCGGAAGCGGCTCTCGCCATGGATGATTTCTTCCTCGATTTTTGCCACACCGATGACTCTCGAAACGAGAAGACAGGTGGCAATGGCAGCAATTGGCATCATTACGGAGTTTGTCAGGAAGTCGAAGAAATCCAGGAACTGCATGCCAAGAATGGTGACGGAGGAAAGCGGTCCGTAGCCAAGGCAGGAGAGCGTTCCGAGCGCAATCATGATAACGCCGATCAGAACGGTCGATTTTTTACGGCCCCAGCCGAGCTCATCCTCAAAGGTGGAAACGGCGCTTTCTGTCAGTGCGATGGAGCTGGTCAGTGCGGCAAACAGCACCAGAAGGAAAAACAGAATACCGATCACAGTGCCAAAGCCCATATTGGCGAATACCTTCGGGATGGTGATGAACATCAAGGACGGTCCTGCCTGCAGGGTATCGGGATCTCCGCCGGAGAAGGCAAAGACGGCAGGAATGATCATGAGACCTGCCATGATTGCAATTGCGGTGTCGAAAACTTCGACGTTCCGGGTGGAATCCTCAATCGCGGTCTCCTTTTTCATGTAGGAACCGAAGGTGATCAGAATACCCATCGCGATCGAGAGGGAGTAGAACATCTGTCCCATGGCGGCGACGACGGACATCCATGAAAAGTTTTTGAGGTTCGGAACAAGGAAATACTTCACGCCTGCCAGTGCGCCCGGTCTTGTTACGGAATAAACGGCAATGATAACGGAAAGGACGATCAGAATCGGCATCATCACCTTGGAAACGCGTTCAATGCCGTTTCGCACACCGGCGTAGATGATGGCGACCGTAATAAGGCAGAAAACGGCAAAACAGAGCTCTGTGGAAACTCCGTTTGAGATGAAGCCGGAAAAATAGCCGTCTTCTGCGAGCAGGGTACTGTTGCCCTTCACGTATTCGATCAGATATTTGATGACCCATCCTCCGATGACAGAGTAGTATGGAACGATCAGAATCGGGATAATGGCGTTGATCCAACCTCCGGCGGAAAGCCATTTCGATTTGCCGAACGACTGGAAAGCGCCGACCGGGCTTTTTCGTGTCATGCGTCCGATGGCGGACTCGGCAACGATCATGGAGTAGCCGAAGGTGAGCGCCAGCAGGATATAAATGAGGAGGAAAATTCCTCCGCCGTATTTTGCTGCGAGGTAGGGAAAACGCCAGATATTTCCAAGTCCGACGGAAGCGCCTGCTGCAGCCAGCACGTAACCGATTTTGCCGGAAAACGAGCTGCGGGATTTGTTGTGTTTGTTCATAGAGTTCCTTCCTTTTGTGTGTTACAAAAATTTTGGGTTTATGGTCAGTTCTTGAAGACTTTTTATGCTGACACCATAAAGAAGATTGTAACATTATTGGGAAGGAAAGTCACTACTAAATTTTTTATTTTTTGCTGTCCGGCAGGGATTCCCCGGCCAGTTCCGCCATCAGCTCCGGCACGGTGGTCATGTGATCGAGACGCCATGCATTTTCTCCGCAGAAAAGGAGAGCGTTGTCGGTATCGCCATCGGCAGCGCGGGTCAGGGCAGTGGTAATACAGTAGGGAATGGAGGCTTTGTCGCATTTTTTGAGGCACTGGTAGCAGTGTGAAATTTTTTCCCGTTCCTGTTCGCGTTCCGTCAGAAACGGATTGCGGATTGCGCGGCCCGGCATGCCGACCGGACTGTGCATGATCGTGATATCTTCTTTTTTGGCATTCAGGTATGCCTGCTTGTAACGCGGATCGGCATCGCATTCTTCCGTGACAACGAAACGGGTAGCCATCTGGACACCTGCGCAGCCAAGCGACAGATAGTGGAGGATATCCTCGTGGGTGTAGACGCCTCCGGCAAAGACGACGGGGATGGTACAGGCGTATTTTTCTTCGTAGCCATGTACGATCTGCAGAATTTCCCGGATTTCGTCATCGTAGCCGCGTCGTGCTGTTTCTTCCACGGTTTCGGCGGAGTAGCCCAGATGGCCGCCGGCCGCGGGACCTTCGATGACAACAAGGTCAGGGACGCGGTGATAGTGATTATCCCAAAGTTTCAGAAGAACTTTGGCAGTCCGGGGCGGGGAAACGATAGGGGCGAGCTTGATGGAGCTTCCCGCTGTGTATTTTGGCAGATCAGTCGGGAGACCGGCCCCGGAAATGATGAGATCGGCTCCGTTTTCGATACAGCAGCGGACGTATTCCTCGTAGTGGGTCAGGGCGCACATGATATTGACGCCGATGATGCCGCCGTTTGAGATTTCTTTGGCACGGCGGATGTGGAAGGCGAGTGCGCGGAGATTGGCACTTAAGGGATCACGCGCGAATTCCGGATCGCGCCAGCCGGGCTGGGCAGCGGAGATGACGCCGATTCCGCCGGATTTGGCGACGGCGCCGGCGAGGGATGAGAGGCTGATGCCGACGCCCATTCCGCCTTGGATGATGGGGTATTTGGCGGTGAGATTTCCTATTTTTAAATTTGGTAACATATGAATTCTCCTTTTTGATAAATGGACGATCCCGTGCCCGCCGCCGCGCCGGGGATGTTCCTCCAGGATGGCGCGGTTTCGGAGGCCAGGAAACTCTAAGGCTTTGGGATTTTGCTAAGGGCGCTTGAAAAAACGGCGAACTCGCTGCGCTCAGACAGTGCCGTTTTTTCAAGCAACGCAAAATTCCATAGCCTAAGAGTTTGCAGGCCTCCTGCAAATGCGCCATCCTGGAGGAACATCCCCGACACGGCGGCGGGCACGGGATCTGGTATTGGTAAAAATGTAATGTTAAAAACCTTACTATATGGTTTTGAAAACTAGATATATAATACTTTGAATATCAAAGTATGTCAAGAGGGAAAATGAGAAAAAGGTGATTGATAGGGGGTGGGAGGTGTGGTAGAGTGGGAGATAGAAAGAAAAGTTAAGACGGGAGGATGAAGAATGATGTTAAAGGATCTGGTATTAAAAAACAGGAGTTATCGTGGTTTTGATGAGTCGGTGAGGATTTCGCGGGAGACGTTGGAAGGGTTTGTGGATTGTGCGCGGCTTTGTCCTTCGAGTGTGAATAAGCAGCCGTTGAAGTATTTTCTGGCGTGGGAGCCGGAAGAAGTGGAGAAGGTGCAGGGACTGACAAAGTGGGCGCGGGCGCTGCCGGAGATGGTTTTGCCGCATCCGGGAAAACGGCCGACGGGCTTTGTTGTGATCTGTCAGGATAAGGGGATTGATGAGAATCTGAGCCGGTATCAGAAGGATGTCGGAATTGTGGCGCAGACGATGCTGCTTGCGGCTGTGGAGCAGGGGCTTGGCGGTTGTATGATCGGGAATTTTCAGGCGGGCGAGGTAATGGAGGTACTTGGGCTGCCTGAGGAGATCCGGCCGCTTTTGATTGTGGCGTTTGGAAAACCGGCGGAGGAGATTCATCTGGTGGATGTGCCGGAGGATGGGAATACGAATTATTACCGGGATGAGAACGATGTGCACTATGTGCCGAAGAGAACGCTGGCGGATGAATTGCTGAACTGAAGATAAGATAGGGATGGAAATCAAAAATGTCGGATTTGTGGTAGAGAATCCGGCATTTTTGATATTCAGGGACGGGAGAAAGGAGTATGATACGGAGAAAAAAGCACGGGCTTTGTCCGGAATGGGTGCAAATAAAGATGCTTTTTCCTGCAAAACAGAACCTTTTTTGAAAACATGCATTATGATAAAATAAAAAAAATGGGGATATTTGAAATACAAAAAGGGAGGAGGAATTTAAATATGAAGATTTATCACGCACAAGTGAACCATCTGGAAAATCCGGTGGGATTTCGGATGGAACGGACGGTCTTTTCGTGGAAAATAAAAGAAGCGAAAGGAAAGCAGCAGAGTTATGCAAGGATCCGTGTATCATCGGATGAGGCGATGGAACATCTGTTGTTTGACTCGGGGGAGGATACGAAAGCGAGTAGCCTTTGCTATCCGGTGAAACTGGAGCTGGAGCCGAGAACACGGTATTACTGGACGGTGGAAGCAGGCAGCGATGCCGGAGAAAAAGCAGTAAGCGAAGTGCAGTTTTTTGAAACTGGAAAGCGGGAGGAAGCATGGTCTGCCAAATGGGTCTCCTGTAGCAGTGAAGAAAAACGCCATCCTTATTTTGAAAAGAAAATTATTCCGGCAAAAGAAGTGGCAAAAGCACGGCTGTATATATGCGGACTTGGACTGTATGAAGTGTTTGTTGATGAGAAGCGTGTCGGAAATGAATATCTGACACCGTATAGCAATGATTACAATGAGTGGGTACAGTATCAGACATACGATGTGACAGAGGAATTTTCGAGCGAGGGAACACTCCGTGTACTGCTTGGCAACGGCTGGTATAAGGCACGGTTTGGTTTCAGTGCGTTTGAGGATAAAGGCTTTTACGGAAATGACTGGAAGCTGATTGCGGAGCTGCATCTTATGTATACAGACGGCTCGGAAGAAGTCATCGGCACGGATGAGACATGGCAGGTACAACGCAGCAAAATTTCATTCTCCAATCTCTACGACGGCGAGCATCGGGATGATACGCTGCCGGATCTTCCTGCAGAGCAGGCAGTCCTCTGTGATGCACCGAAAGGGGAACTGACCGATCGCATGAGTCTTCCGGTGACGATTCATGAAACTTTCCGGCCAAAAGAATTGATTCATATTCCGGCAGGTGAGCTGGTTTTCGATATGGGACAGGAATTCACGGGAATCTTTAAACTCCATGTCGACGTGCCAAAAGGAACAAAAGTACATGTTCAGACAGGAGAAATTCTGCAGCACGGCAATTTCTACAATGAAAATTTGCGGAGTGCGAAATCAGAATACATTTATATTTCGGATGGAACGGAAATAGATCTTGTGCCGCATTTTACCTTCTATGGATACCGTTATGTAAAAATCGAGGGTATTCCGGATCTGAAAAAGGAGGATTTCACCGGACTTGCTTACTACAGCAATATCACCGCGACAGGCTGGATGAAAACAGGAAGTGATTTGGTCAACCAACTCATCAGTAATGTGCGCTGGGGATTAAAGTGCAATTTTGTAGATGTTCCGACCGACTGCCCGCAGCGTGATGAGCGCATGGGATGGACGGGTGATGCACAGGTGTTCTCGCCGACGGCGATGTATCTCGAAGATACGTATGCATTCTATGCAAAATACCTGTACGACATGGCAAAAGAGCAGAGCGTGCTCGGCGGAAAGGTGCCGTACGTGGTGCCGTCGTGCGGCGTCGAGGATGCAGCGTGTGTCTGGGGCGATGCGGCGTGCATCATTCCGTGGAATCTATATCTGTTTTACGGGGACAAGAGCATTCTGGAAGATCAGTTTGCGAGCATGAAATCGTGGGTGGAGTACATCACGAAAGTGGATGGGGATAACCATGGCTGGCGATCTGTTTTCCACTTCGGCGACTGGCTGGCACTGGACAATCCGGTACAGGGAGCGGAGCAGGTCATGGGTGCAACGGACGAGGAGTTTATTGCAAACCTGTATTATGCGATCAGTGCAGGAATCGTGGCAAAAGCGGCCGGTGTGCTGGGATACCGCGAGGAGCAGGAGAAGTATCAGAAGCTGTCCGAGGAGCAGTTTGCTGTGGTACAGGAAGAATATTACAGCGCAACAGGCCGCTGCTGCATCAAAACACAGACGGCGCTGCTGCTGACGCTGAAATACCATCTGTCAAAGAACGAAGAGCTGACAAAACGGCAGCTTCTGAAGCTGTTTGAGCAGAGTAACCACAAACTGAAGACGGGATTTGTCGGAACACCATTGCTGAACAATGTGCTCACCGACAACGGCATGAATGATCTTGCCTACGAACTGTTGCTGAACGAGGAATTTCCGGGTTGGCTTTATGAGGTTAAGCTTGGTGCAACTACCGTCTGGGAACGCTGGAATTCCCTTCTTACGGACGGTACGATTTCCGGCATCAGCATGAACAGTATGAACCATTATGCTTACGGCTCCATCCAGGAATGGATGTTCCGTCACGTTGCCGGCATCAACACGATGGAATCCCATCCGGGTGCCAGGACCGTACAGTTTGCACCGACGCTGAACTGGGATTTGAGGTATGCAGAGGCAAAATATGATTCTGCATCGGGAATGTACAGCATTCGCTGGGAGCTTTCCGACAAAGAGCACGTGACCATCACCATGGATGTTCCGTTCGACTGTACCGCAGAGGCCGTACTTCCAATGGTTGCCAAAAGTGAAAAAGAAGCGGTTGCAGAAGTGCTCGGATCAGAAGAAAACGGTAGATACCTGCTGGAGCCGGGACACTATGAGGTAAGCTATCAGCTTTCCGATTGGAAAGAAAAAACGGCAGTATGTGTGGAATAAAACCGCAGTTTTTTTCAAAAAATAAGAAGCGAGGTGAACGCTGCAATTTTGCAATGGGACAAAATGAGAAAATTGTTCCAATTATTATGAAAAGAATGTAAATAAAAATAAATAATTTGGAAAATATACAAATTCATTTGTCTTATGAAAACGTTTATGGTACAATCTGACTAAGTGGTTACAAAAATGGAAGTGTGTTTTGGAAAAAATGAAACAAGACACAGATCCGAGGGTCTGACAAAAAGAGGCGGCAGAAAGGGACAGGATATGAAGAAGTGGACGGGGATGATTACCAATCTCACAATGTTGACACAATTCGGACTGTCCCTTGTGACGCCTCTTTTTCTTTGTCTGGCACTTTGCTGGTGGCTTTGCGACCGCTTTTCGGTTGGAACATGGATTTATCTGATCGGCTTTTTCTTTGGGATCGGAGGCGGTGCCGTGACAGCCTGGAAATTCGGGCAGAGCGTTCTGCGGCATCAGAAACGCAGTGAGACGGAGCCGGACGGAAAAAAGAAGAAAAAGAGGGTGTCTTTCAACCGACATATTTAGAACGTGTCTGAAAAAGTTTTCACAGTTGACGAAGATCAAGAGGCAGAGAAAAGATTTCAGACTGATTTTAAGGGGAAAATCCCTTAGAAAGGAAACAAGGCGATATGAGCAATTTCGGAGACAAGGTCCAACCGGCCGTAAAGCAGGAGACAAAAAATGTTGCCATCTATACCGTCGTCGGCGTAGTTGTGATGTGGGTCGGATTTCTGATCCTGCACCTGATCTGGCCGGAAAAAATCCCATTTGACTATCGGGTGATCCTCGGGGGAATCGGAGGCGGTGCCGTTGCGGTGCTGAACTTTTTCCTGATGGGCATGGCAGTACAAAAAGCAGTGTCCGAGACAGACGAGGCGGGAGCAAAGCGACGGATGCAGGCAAGCTATTCGCAGAGAAATCTGATGCAGATGCTCTGGGCAGTTCTGGCGATTGTGCTTCCATGCTTCCAGTTTGCCGCAGGAATCCTGCCGCTTTTAATTCCGGGAACGGCCATCAAGCTGATGGGCATAAAAAACAGCATAAAGCGCTGAACCTGATCTCAGGCGAAAGCCGCAAAGACGGGACGGCGTTTTTAAACCGAAACTGCGAAGCAGCGATTCGGTTATGAGCAAGCAGCGAAGCGGATTGTGAAGATCCGCTTTGACAAAAGGTTCAAATTTTTTATTTTATTTCATACAGAGGAGGTGAGAAAAGAGAATGGAGGTTGATATCTCCGGTGCAAAAGTCTTTTTTACGATCCCGATCGATTTCCCGCTGTTCGGGAAAATTCAGATCAGCGAAACGCTGGTGGTAAGCTGGATTGTAATGGCACTCATTACCGGACTTTGCATCTGGCTTACAAGAGATTTGAAGGTGCGGAACATCTCCAAACGCCAGGCGGTGGCAGAAATGATTGTGGAAACCGCAAACAAATTTGTCATCGGCAACATGGGAGAAAAATTCCGCTATCTGATTCCTTTTGTGTCGGCGCTTTTCGCGACCAGCGTTGTCTCGAACCTGATCAGCCTGATCGGACTTCGAAGTCCGACAGCAGATCTTTCCACCGAGGCGGCCTGGGCTGTTGTGGTTTTCATCATGATCACCACACAGAAGATCAAAACCAACGGTTTTGGCGGATATCTGAAGGGCTTCACGACTCCGATTGCGGTTATGACACCGTTTAACGTTTTGTCGGAGCTCGCAACGCCGATCAGTATGGCGTGCCGTCACTTTGGAAACATCCTTTCCGGCGTTGTCATCAATGCCCTGATCTACGGATCGCTGGCACTGGCAAGCGGAAAGCTGCTGGGACTGCTTCCCGGCGTGCTCGGAAGAACCCTTTCACAGATCCCGATTCTGGACGTCGGTGTCCCGGCTGTTCTGTCGGTCTATTTTGACTGGTTCTCCGGCGTGATGCAGGCCTTTATTTTCTGTATGCTGACTGTCATGTACATTGCGAATGCAGCAGAAGAAGGCTAAAGAGATTAAAAAATGAGGTTTACAAAAAGAAAATACAGGAGGAAAACAAGATGGATTTTCAGATTTTAGCAAAAGGTATCGCTCTCGCAGGATGCGCAATCGGCGCAGGATGCTCCCTGATCGCAGGTATCGGACCTGGTATCGGTGAAGGTAACGCCGTAGCAAAGGCACTTGAGGCAATCGGACGTCAGCCGGAATGCAAAGGCGATGTAACAAGCACCATGCTTCTTGGATGCGCGATCGCAGAGACAACCGGTATTTACGGTTTCGTAACCGGCCTGCTTCTGATCTTCGTAGCACCGGGAATGTTCATGAACTTCCTGAAATAGTTGCAAGGAGTAAATGATTGCTAGGAGGAAAGAAACTATGCAGGTTCAGGAACTGGTAGGAATTGTCCCCTGGACTTTTATCGCACAGATCTGCAACCTCTTCATCCAGATGTATCTGATCAAACGGTTCCTTTTCAAACCGATCAATGAAATGCTGGAAAAACGGCGTGCGGCAGCCGATGCGGAGATCACAGACGCAGAGGCGGCAAAAAAAGAAGCCAACGCCATCAAAGAGGAATATGAGCAGAATATGCAGGAGGCCAAGGAAAAGGCCAACGAGATTCTCGAAAGCGCCAGAAAGACAGCAACGCTGCAGAGCGAGAAAATCGTAAAAGAGGCTTCCGAACAGGCGGCTGCCCTGAAAAACAAGGCAGAAAAAGAGATTGCCCAGGAGAAAAAGAAAGCGGTCAATGAAGTCAAAGGCGAGATCGGCGGCATTGCCATGGATATTGCCGGAAAGGTCATTGAACGTGAGATTAATGAAAAAGACCATGAGAAGCTGATAGATGAATTTATATCGAATGTAGGTGAAGCATCATGACAGAAACTGCCAGAGTATACGGTGGGAGCCTGTATGAGCTGGCCCAGGAGGAGCATCTCGAAGAGGAAATCCTTTCCGAGATGAAGGAGATCCGAGCTCTGTTCCGGGAAAACCCGAAGTATCCGCGCCTTTTATCGGAGCCTTCGATTCCGCGAAAAGAGCGGATCGGGCTGATCGACGCGGCATTTGGCAGCCAGGCGGAACCGTATTTGGTCAATTTTATCAAACTGCTGTGTGAAAAAAATCTTCTCCGGGAATTCGGCGGATGCCAGGAAGCATTCCAGCGCAGATACTACGCAGCCCACAATATTGCCGAGGCAGTTGTGACGAGCGCAGCATCCCTGTCGAAGGAACAGGAAGAGCTTCTGAAGAAAAAACTGGAAACGATGAGCGGAAAAACGGTCGTGATGGAACTGAAAACCGATCCGTCCGTTCTGGCGGGTGTCCGTGTGGAGCTCGACGGAAAGCTGTTTGACGGAACCGTAAAGGGACGTTTGGCCGAGCTTTCCAGAAGAATCAGCGATACAGTGGTGTAGGAGGAAAAAATGCAACTGAAACCAGAAGAAATATCCAAGGTCATCCGCAGCCAGATCAAATATTATGAAAATGCGATCCGGCAGGATGAGACAGGCACCGTTCTGATGGTCGGAGACGGAATCGCAAGAGCCAGCGGTCTTTCGAACTGCATGGCAGGCGAGCTGCTGGAATTTGAGGATGGAAGCTATGGAATGGCACAGAACCTCGAGGAAAACAGCGTATCTGTCGTTTTATTCGGTTCCGGCGAGAACATCAGCGAGGGACAGCTTGTAAAAAGAACGGGAAAAGTTGTTTCGGTTCCGGTCGGAGAAGGCATGATCGGACGCGTTGTCAACGCGCTCGGCCAGCCAATCGACGGCGCAGGCCCGATTACGGCAGCAGAGTACCGTCCGATTGAAAGCCCGGCACCGGGCATCTGTGAGAGAAAAGGTGTTAATCAGCCGCTGCAGACCGGTATTAAAGCGATCGATTCCATGGTTCCGATCGGAAGAGGTCAGCGAGAGCTGATCATCGGAGACCGTCAGACCGGAAAGACAACGATCGCAACCGATACCATTCTGAACCAGAAAGGCAAGGATGTGATCTGTATCTACGTTGCCATCGGACAGAAACGTTCGACAGTAGCGTCCTTAGTAGAAAATCTTGAGAAGAACGGCGCAATGGCGTACACCATCGTCGTGGCAGCGACGGCATCCGAAGCGAGCCCGCTGCAGTATATCGTACCGTATTCCGGCTGTGCCATGGGCGAGTACTTTATGTATCAGGGAAAAGATGTGCTGATCATTTATGATGACTTAAGTAAGCACGCGGTTGCATACCGTGCACTCTCCCTGCTGATCCGCCGTCCACCGGGACGTGAGGCTTATCCGGGAGATGTTTTCTATCTCCATTCCAGACTTCTGGAGCGTGCCGCAAAGCTGGACGATGAACACGGCGGCGGATCCATGACGGCCCTGCCGATCATTGAGACCCAGGCAGGCGATATTTCCGCCTATATTCCGACGAACGTCATCTCCATCACAGACGGACAGATTTTCCTTGAGACAGAGCTGTTCCACTCGGGCGTTATGCCGGCGGTAAACCCTGGCGTATCCGTATCCCGTGTCGGTGGAAATGCGCAGATTAAGGCGATGAAGAAGGTAGCCGGAACTCTGAAACTGATCTATTCCCAGTACCGCGAGCTGGCAAGTTTTGCACAGTTCGGATCCGATCTGGATGCCGATACAAAGGCGCGTCTGGAGCAGGGTGTGCGTATCGTGGAAGTATTAAAACAGAACCAGAATGCACCGGTTCCGGTAGAAAAACAGGTGGCCATTCTTTATGCGGTAACGAAAGGAATTCTGTCAAAGGTTGCAGCTGAGGATGTCCGCGCCTATGAGGACGGACTGTATACCTGGCTTGATACCGACGCAGAGGGTGCTGCCGTGATGCAGGAGATTTCCGCAACCGGAAAACTCGAGGCAGATACCGAAGAGAAGCTGAAAAGTGCGCTCGAATCGTACACCGAAAACTTTATCAATACAAGACCTGCAAAATAAGGAAAGAAGGAGGAGCCTATGGCTGCAAACATGAAAGCCGTAAAGCTGCGGATCAAAAGTGTCGAAAGCACGATGCAGATTACCAAGGCGATGGAACTTGTAGCGTCCTCCAAGCTGCGAAAAGCGAAGGAGCGGGCTGATACCTGCCGTCCGTATTTTCAGGAGCTGTACCGCACTTTGCAGGATATTGCAAAAGGAAACACGGAATTTTATTCCATTTATGCAAAAGAGGCAAAAAACGAGAAATGCTGCTACGTGCTGGTTGCCGGAGACCGCGGCCTTGCGGGCGGATACAACGCGAATCTGTTCCGATGCTTTGAGGCAGATGCCAAAGGAAAAGAGATCTGTGTGGTTCCGGTCGGCAAAAAGGCAGTGGAGTATGCAAAATCCCGGAAGCTGGACATTCTGACGGACAGCTTTGCCGAGATCGCAAATCTTTCCGTGGCAGACAGCTTTGAGATCGCGCGCGCGCTGTGCCGTGAGTTCCGGAAAGGGACCTTCGGACATGTGGAGCTTTGTTACACAAAATTCGTGTCGATGCTGTCGCAGATGCCGGTTTCCGTGCCGATCCTGCCTCTGATTGACATTGCAAAAGAGGACGGAGAGGATCCGGAAGCGAAAAAAATCCGGAATCTGATCCTGTATGAGCCAAACGGTGTCGAGGTATTCGAAGCGATTGTGCCGGAATACTTAGGCGGCCTGATTTACGGCGGTATCTGTGAGAGTGTGGCAAGTGAGCTTGCGGCACGCCGTACCGCAATGGAGGCGGCAACGGGAAATGCAGAGGAGATGATTGAACAGCTCAATCTGTATTACAACCGTGCCCGTCAGGCAAGCATTACGCAGGAGATCACGGAGATCGTCGGCGGTGCGGAAGGCGTGTAAGAGTGGAAACAAGAAAAGTGAGGAGAAGTCGTTAAATGAGTGAAAAACACATTGGCGAGGTTGTGCAGGTAACGGGTCCTGTTCTGGACATCCGTTTTCCGGAAGGAGAGCTGCCGGCACTTCTGAATGCCATCGAGATAGACAACCACGGCGAGAAGCTGGTTGTGGAAGTGGCGCAGCAGACGGGCGACAACATGGTCCGCTGCATTGCTATGAAGTCCACAGACGGACTTGTCCGCGGAACGAAAGCAGTCGACACGGGCGGCCCGATCGCCGTTCCGGTCGGAGAGGAGTGCTTAGGCCGCGTGTTCAACCTGCTCGGTGAGACCGTAGACAATAAGCCGGCACCGGAAACAGCAGAAAAATGGCCGATCCACCGCGATCCGCCGTCCTATGAGGAACAGGTTCCGGCAACGGAGATCCTCGAAACCGGAATCAAGGTCGTTGACCTGATCTGCCCGTATGCCAAGGGCGGAAAAATCGGTCTGTTCGGTGGTGCCGGCGTTGGAAAAACAGTCCTTATCATGGAGCTGATCCACAACGTGGCAACGGCACACGGCGGACTTTCTGTTTTCACCGGTGTCGGAGAGCGTACCCGTGAAGGAAATGACCTTTACAACGAGATGAAAGAGAGCGGTGTTATCGACAAAACAGCACTGGTCTATGGACAGATGAACGAGCCGCCGGGAGCGCGTATGCGTGTCGGACTTTCCGGCCTTACCATGGCAGAATACTTCCGTGATGTGAAAAATCAGGATGTGCTGCTGTTCATCGATAATATTTTCCGATTTACGCAGGCAGGTTCCGAGGTTTCGGCTCTGCTTGGCCGTATGCCGTCCGCAGTAGGATACCAGCCGACGCTGGCAACCGAGATGGGCGCACTGCAGGAGCGTATTACTTCCACAAGAAAGGGATCCATCACATCGGTACAGGCTGTTTACGTGCCGGCCGATGACCTGACCGACCCGGCTCCGGCAACGACATTTACCCATCTGGATGCCACGACGGTACTTTCCCGTGAAATTTCCAGCCAGGGTATTTATCCGGCCGTTGATCCGCTTGATTCTACCAGCCGTATCCTGACACCGGAAATCGTAGGCCATGAGCACTATGAGGTAGCGCGTGCCGTACAGCAGGTGCTGCAGAGATACAAAGAGCTGCAGGATATCATCGCCATCATGGGTATGGACGAGCTGTCCGAAGAGGATAAGCTGACGGTCAGCCGTGCCCGTAAGGTACAGCGTTTCCTGTCCCAGAGCTTCTCGGTAGCGGAACAGTTTACCGGTATGGAAGGAAAATACGTGCCGTTAAAAGAAACTCTGCGCGGATTCCGCATGATCCTTGACGGCGAGTGCGATGATCTTCCGGAGAGCTGCTTCCTGTTTGCAGGAACCATCGACGAGGTATTTGAAAAAGCAAAAGCACTGAATCAGTAAAGGAGGAATGACGTATGAGTACATTTCCTTTACGTGTCGGCACGCCGGACGGACTTCTCTATGAGGGTGACGTAGCGCGCGTTGTCTGCAGAACCATCAGCGGCGACCTGGCAATTCTGCCGGGGCACTGCAATTACTGCACTGCACTTGGTATGGGCGAGGCGCATATTGTGCTGGAGGACGGAACGAGAAGAAATGCCGCCTGCATCGGCGGAATGCTTTCCATGATGAATGGGGTCTGCCGTGTTCTGGCAACGACCTGGGAGTGGGAAGAGGATATTGATGCAGAGCGCGCCGAGGCTGCCAAACACAGGGCCGAGCAGGCGCTGGCAAACGGCGGTCTGACAGACAAAGAATACCGTATTGCCGAAGCCAAGCTGCAGCGTGCGCTGGTGCGGCTGAGTGTAAAAGAATAAAAAACAAAAAGCCTTCGACGAATTCAGAAAAATCCTATCGTCGGAGGCTTTTTTAATTTACAGGAAACTTCGTTGAAATTTCCTGTGTGTCTTTAAAGAGCAAAAATTCCGCAGATTAAGAATCCCGATACGGCGAGAGCAGCACTGATCAGGACGTAAGGAAACTGCGACACGGCATGTGACATATTGTCAATCTCGCAGGTCGCGGAGGAAAGAACCGTTGCGTCGGAATAGAAGCATGCATGGCTTCCGAAAACACCGCCGGATACGACAGCGCCAAGTGCCAGAAGTACATTAGCATCAAGGGCGATGGCAAGCGGAACAACGATGGAAACGGCTACGGCCTCAATTCCCCAGAAAGAGCTGGTGACAAAGGTCAGAACTGCAATGACAACAAAAATAATAGCTGCCAGTGTTTTGGCATTCATATACGGAACACACAGGTTGATGACGTATTCCGAGAGTCCCATTTCGCCGCAGGCAGTCTTGATCATAAAGGATGCAAGAAGAATGGCGAGAACCGGAAGAATATCTGCAAAGCCGGCAAAGAACAGTTCCACGTACCGCGTAAAGGTCATTTTTTTCCGCGGAAGATAAAGAATCATACAGGAAGCAAGAGCAAGAATAATCGCCTGCATCATATCCTGTGTGGCTACTGTCACACCGATCAGAATTCCGATGGGGATCAGAAAATCCAGTATATTTCCGGCATTGGTATTTTCGGGCGGGTAATCAACGCTCATTCCGGCCATGGCAATGTCAACGGAAGGGGCATTGTGCATTTTTGGATGCTCCGGTGTCTGCTCTTTCTTTTCCAGATCGGTATAGGCATCTTTCATTTTTCCGAGCTTTGGCATCAGTTTGCAGGCAAACAGAATGACAACCAGAAGTGCAGCCATGGGATAAAACATATAAGGAAGCACTTTTAAGTAAACACTCATACCGGTGGAAAAGCCCATATTGAGAATGTCCGGTTCCTGAATAAAAACACCGGAATAAAAAACTACCCAGGTGGAAAAGGGAATCAGTGCACAGACAGGTGCACCGGTTGAGTCAATGATATAGGCAAGGGCCTGGCGTGGGACTTTTCGTTTATCACAGACATCCTTCATACAGGTTCCAACGGTCATGATGTTGAGATAATCATCGACAAAAATAATGATTCCGAGAAATACCGACATCATCATGGTGATCCGTTCATTTTTACAGAAGCGGCTTAACAGGTTGGAAAAACCAAGTGTTCCTTTTGCCTCGCGGAGCAGGAAGATGAAGCCTCCGAACAGTCCGCAGAGAAGAAGAATATACTGGTTATCTGCGTTGCTGATCTCCGAAAGCAGCAGATCACACCAGGGTCCGATAAAAGCCGTTTTATACATGATGAGATAGGCAACCAGGGTTCCGAAAATCAGAGCTTCGAAAGATTTTTTCGTTTTTAATGCAAAAATCAGCATCGCCGCAGGCGGCAGCAGACATAAAATTCCATATTGCATAGCGGTTCTCCTTTGTAGTTAGAATATGTGATGCAGCGCACCGCTGTAAGAAGAGTTACAACAGGAAGAGACAGAGCTTTACTGTTTCGTCATGATACGATAAGTTTCCGGCCGCCGGTCACGGAAAAGCCCCCAGGAAAAACGTTCTTCGCGCAGGGCATCCAGATCGAAGGAGGCGTACAGGATTTCCTCGGTATCTCTTCCGGCAGATGCCACAAGCTCACCGGTTGCATCGGCAATAAAGGAAGAACCGTAGAAAGTAAGAGAAGAGGACTGGCCGCCATTTTCTTCACAGGGAGTTACGGTTTCGGTACCAATCCGGTTTGCAGCAGCAACCGGAACAAGATTTGCGGCAGCATGTCCCTGCATGACGCGTCGCCAGTGCCCGCTGCTGTCTACATTCAGGATCGGCTCACTTCCGATCGCGGTAGGATAGAGCAGGATTTCAGCCCCCTGCACAGCCATACATCGTGCTGTTTCCGGAAACCACTGATCCCAGCAGATGCCGACGCCGACGGTTCCAAAACGTGTTTCAAAGACTTTGAATCCCGTATCTCCCGGAGTGAAATAGAATTTTTCCTGATAAAAATGATCGTCCGGGATATGGGTCTTGCGGTAAACGCCAAGAATGGATCCGTCTGCATCAATCATGGCAATGGAATTAAACAGGCGCTGAACATCCCTTTCATAAAAGCTGACCGGAATCACGACCCCAAGTTCTCCGGCAACGGCCTGAAAACGCCGGATGGCGGGATTTTCTGTCAAAGGCAGGGCATAATCATAATAATCGTATCGCTTTTCCTGACAAAAATACGGTCTTTCAAATAATTCAGGAAGAAGGATGAGATTGGCGCCGTTGGAAGCGGCTTCACGGACCATGGTCTCTGCTTTGTCTATATTTTCCTGTACCTGGCTGCAGCATGAAAACTGCAGTGCGGCAATTTTTATATTTTTCATAATCTGTTTCCTCTTTTCTTTGCCGGAATCTGCTGGGTAATACAGTGAATGTTGCCTCCGCCGGTCAGAATGACGCGTGCATCGACAGGGAGGATCCGTCGATCCGGAAAGCATTTTCCGAGAATTTCTGCAGCCACGGTATCGTTTTCATCGCCGAAACGGGGAAGAAGGACACAGTGATTGGCAAGATAAAAATTGATATAGCTGGCGGCAAGGCGTTCCCCGGCTTCCCGCTGGTCTTCGCCAGCTTCAAAATCATAGCCGAGAAGATCTTCTTCTGTAATACAGATGGGATGCTTTGGAATGGGCAGCTTGTGAATTACAAAGCTTCGTCCCTTCGCGTCAACGGTATGGGAGAGAAGATCAAAAGCGGCCCTGCTTCTGGCATACTGAGGATCGTTTTCGTCATCTGTCCAGGCAAGAAGTACTTCTCCTGGCTTTACAAAGCAGCACATATTATCGATATGGCCGTTGGTTTCATCGTTGTAAATACCAAAAGGCAGCCAGATGATTTTCTCGACCGAAAGATACTGACGCAGCTTTTCTTCAATTTCCGCTTTTGTAAGAGAAGGATTGCGCCCAGGACTCAGCAGACATTCTTCGGTCGTAAGCAGGGTTCCTTCCCCGTCAACATGGATGGAGCCGCCTTCCAGAACAAAGGGGCGGGCATTATAGAAGGAATCTCCGAGAAAACTGCAGATTCGTTCCGGAACCTCACGGTCATGCTCAAAGTGGGAGTACAGACCGTCATACTGGCCGCCCCAGGCGTTGAATTCCCATTGAATGCCTCTTCGCCCACCCTGATCGTTGACCACAAACGTAGCGCCGGTATCTCTTGCCCAGGCATCCTCTGTCGAGGCTTCGATCAGATGAATCCGGTCGGAGGAAAGCAGTTCCTGTGCCGATGCTTTATCCTGTGGCCGGACGAAAAGATAAACCTGCTCATAGGCGGCAATTGCTTCTGCAATTTCTGCAAATGCAGCTCTTGCCGCTTTTGCCCCGTAATTCCAGGAACCGGGGCGCCACGGCCAGATCATCAGCGTGCCTTCGTGGGGCTCAAATTCGCCCGGCATGTAAAAGCCATCGGTTTTTGGGGTTCTAAGACAATCGGTTTTTGAAATCTTCATATCCAAACTCCTTTATCATTCGGCAGTTTCCAGCTTTGTCCATCACCGCGATGGAAGGGAGTGGGATTCCGTTAAAGGTATTGGTTTTTACCATCGAATAAATCGCCATATCTTCAAAATACAGTCTGTCACCGATCCGGATTTGGGAATCGAAGGAATATTCGCCGATTACGTCGCCCGCCAGGCAGGTATTGCAGGAAAGGCGGTAGGTATAAGGCTTTTCCCCGGGCAGTCCGCTGCCTTTGAGCGGAGGGCGGTACGGCATCTCAAGCACATCCGGCATATGGCAGGCAGCGGAAGTGTCAAGAATTAAAATTTTTCCGTTATTTTCAACAATATCGAGAACTTCCGTGACATTGTAGCCTGCGTTTAAGGCAACTGCTTCCCCGGGCTCCAGGTAAATCTGAAGACCATACGTTTCTTTCATATGGTTGATACAGGAAATCAGGCGTTCGATATCGTAATCCTCACGGGTGATATGATGTCCGCCTCCCATGTTAAGCCAGTTCATTTTAAAAAGCCACTTGCCGAATTTTTCTTCCACGGCGCGCAGTGTGGTTTCCAGATCATCCGAATTCTGTTCACAGAGGGTATGAAAATGAAGACCGTCCACAAGATCGGCCAGTTCGTCTGTAAAATCGCAGGCGCGGATGCCCATGCGGGAGCCGGGCGCACAGGGATCATAAATCGCATGGCCTTCCTGCGTGGAGCATTCCGGGTTGATGCGAAGTCCGGCTTTTGCGGTTCCGGAAGCCTTAAGTACGGGGAGGTACGTTCGGAGCTGCTTTTCTGAATTGAAAATAATATGATCGCAGATCTGTGCGAGCTCTTCCATATCCTGCGGGCGGTAGGCCGGAGAATACACATGATTCTCCAGCCCCATTTCTTCCTTGCCAAGCTGCGCCTCATAGAGTCCGCTGGCAGTCGTTCCGCTGATATATTTTCCAATCAGCGGATATTCCGAAAAACAGGAAAAGCATTTCTGAGCCAGCAGAATTTTTGCACCGGTGCGTTCTTCTACCTGGTGCAGGATCTTTAAGTTTTCTTCCAGTTTGCCTTCATCAATGACAAAACAGGGAGTTGGCAGTTCGTTTATCTTATACATAGGCTTAATCTACTAAAACAGGATTTTCTACGACCTTCCACGGAAGACCCCACTTGTTGAGTGCTTCCATATACGGATCCGGATCGAATTCATCTGTGGTGTAGACACCCGGCTTGTTCCAGAGACCGCTCACGACCATCATGGTTCCGATCATGGCCGGAACGCCGGTGGTGTAGGAGATCGCCTGAGACTCTACTTCCCGGTAGCATTCCTGGTGGTCACAGACATTGTAAATGTAAATGCTTCTTTCTTTTCCGTCCTTGATACCGGTAAAAATACAGCCGATGTTGGTTTTACCCACGGTGCGCGGGCCAAGGGTGGAAGGATCCGGGAGAAGCTCTTTTAAAAACTGGATCGGTACGATCTGCTGTCCGTTGAAGGTAATCGGAGTGGTGGAGAGAAGTCCTACATTTTCCAGACATTTCATATGGGTCAGATAGCTCTGGCCGAAGGTCATGAAAAAGCGGATTCTTTTTACGCCCGGGATATTTTTTGCAAGAGCCTCAATTTCTTCATGGTGAAGAAGGTACATATCCTTCTCGCCTACCTCATCGAAGTTATATTCCCGTTTGATCGACATTGGCGGAATTTCTACCCAGTGGCCGTTTTCCCAGTAAGAGCCGGGAGCGGATACCTCGCGGAGGTTGATTTCCGGATTGAAGTTGGTTGCAAACGGATATCCGTGGTCGCCGCCGTTGCAGTCCAGAATATCAATCGTGTGAATTTCATCGAAATAGTGTTTCTGTGCATAGGCTGCAAAGACACTGGTGACGCCCGGGTCAAAGCCGGTTCCGAGAAGACCGGTGATGCCGGCTTCCTTGAAACGGTCCATATAGGCCCACTGCCAGGAGTAATCAAAGTAAGCAGAAAAGCCAAGCTCTTCGCATCTCTTTTCGTAGATTGCACGCCATGCCGGATCATCCGTATTTTCTGCTTCGTAATTTGCAGTATCGATGTAAGGAACCTTACATGCGAGGCAGGCATCCATAATGGTAAGATCCTGATAAGGAAGAGCCAGATTTAATACGGCATCCGGCTGATACTGTTTGATTAAGGCGATTAATTCTTCTGTGCAGTCGGCATCCACCTTTGCTGTTGTGATAATGGTTTTTGTGGTCGGAGCCAGCTTTTCTTTTAAAGCATCGCACTTGGAAAGGGTGCGGCTTGCAATCATAATTTCAGAAAATACTTCACTGTTCTGGCAGCATTTGTGAATGGCTACGGATGCAACACCGCCGCATCCGATGATCATAACTTTGGACATTGTTTGGTTCTCCTTTTTCAGAAAATGGTGTTGGGTTCATCTTTGGCTATAAGCACGAAAAAAAGACAGATGACGTGCATCATCTGTCTAAAAATCGAAATTTATACATGATCGTATTGTGCAAACTTCAGGGGATGGACAAAAATCCAGGCTTCCCCCTGTTTTCCTATGCAGAAATATATAGTCACGTACTCTTATTGACCGTTTCATAAGATGATGTGCTCGTCGTAGAGCATCGATTATAAAGTAATCAACTCATAAAATTTGCGCTTTTAACGCAATCAATAATGTGGCTCTTAACCACGCTCGGCAACTACCCCTGCCTGTCCGTCGGTTTTTTACCAGAGGCATATATTTTGCATAAGAACAGAATTGTTCGCTTGCAGTTCCAAATTATAGAGTGAAATGACATGGATGTCAAGAAAAATTTGTGAAACTATTCAGAGCTATGCGAAATGGAAGATTAAAAATCACAGGGTGATCCAGTAACGCTCCAGTGTTTTGTTTTCATCGGCACGATAAGCGGTGCCGTCGAACCGGCCGCCATTTTTCAGGATCGTTCTGCGGCTTCCCTCGTTGGTATCCAGGCAGCAGACCAGAATTTCGGAAAGGCCGAGGCTTTTGCAGTACGGCTGCACATTTTTCAGCATCCAGGAGGCATAGCCTTTTCTGCGTTCCGACGGGCGGACAGAGTAGCCGATATGGCCGCCAAAGGTGCGCAGAAAATCGTTCAGGTAGTGGCGCACCTGAATCATGCCGACAAGGCGGTTGTCTGATTTGCGGATGCACAGAAACTGTGTTGCGAGAACCATGCCCTCCGGCAGAGTCTCCTCTCTGGTATACCGCATGGTATCTTCAAGATACGCCTTCATATCATCAAACCGGCGAAGCGGTCCGCAGCCGTCCATGGAATCGCTGTTTTCCAGAAAATCGTTCCGGTAGGCGGCGAGTTCGGCGAAGTATTCCTCCGACGGTTCAACTAACATCAGTTCATCGTTCATCCTTAGCATTTCTCCGGTTCCGGATACTCGACGCCGAAGGTCTCAACGGTAACGGTAGCCATTCTCTGCGGCTGCAGCGGTTTGTCGCTGTAGTCGGTGTTGACAGATGCGATTTTATCTACGACTTCCAGGCCTTCTGTTACTTTTCCGAAAGCAGCGTATGCGCCGTCCAGATGCGGAGCAGCTTTGTGCATGATGAAGAACTGGCTTCCTGCGCTGTCCGGGAACATGGTACGTGCCATGGAGAGAACGCCTGGGGTGTGTGCGAGGTTGTTCTCAAATCCGTTCTGGGAGAACTCACCCTTGATGCAGTAATCCGGGCCGCCGGCGCCTGTGCCTGCAGGATCTCCGCCCTGGATCATGAATCCCGGGATGACGCGGTGGAAGATCAGGCCGTCATAGAAGCCTTTTTTTACCAGACTGATGAAGTTGTTTACGGTGTTCGGCGCGATTTCCGGGTAAAGCTCTGCTTTCATCACATCGCCGTTTTCCATAGTAATTGTAACGATTGGGTTAGACATAATGTTTTCCTCCTGATTTTTAAACGATTTCTTGATAAGACGTAAGCAGCCATTTTTCGAAGAAAAATGGGCGGATTACGAATGTTTTTGATGATTGCCGGAGTGCAAAGTACGTAGCAATCTGGTATCAAAGGGGTCAACCCCCTTTTTCAGACACGCTCCAGGAATGTCTCATGGATCGCACGCATTGCCTGATCTGCGTATGCTTCGTCGATCAGGGCAGTGATGCGGATTTCTGAGGTGGTAACCATCTCGGTATTGATTCCTGCATTGGCGAGCGCGCCGAACATTTTGGCAGCCACGCCCGAATGGGAGCGGACACCGGCTCCGATGACGGAAATCTTTGCCACGTTCTCATCATAATCCAGCTTTTTGATGCCGAGCAAATCCTTGTTGTCGTTCAGCACATCGATCGTGCGCAGCATATCCGGCTTTGCAACGGTAAAGGAAACGGACTTTGTGCCGTCCTTTCCGAGTGACTGGATCATGACATCGATGTTCAGATTGTTCCGATCCAGTAAATTTAAGAGGCGGAACGTGCTCTCTGGATCGTTGCCAAGGCCTGCAACACGGATTTTTGCCACATTTTTGTCGGCAGCCACGCCGCTGATTAACATTTTTTCCATTTTGGTTTTCTCCCTTACCATCGTTCCGGAATTTCGGTTCAGACTGGAGCAGACCAGAAGTTCCACGCCGTATTTTTTTGCGATTTCCACGCATCTGCTGTGAAGGACTTTTGCGCCGAGCGAAGCCATCTCCAGCATTTCATCGTAAGTTACCTCTTCCATTTTGCGCGCATTCGGTACAATCCGCGGATCTGCGGTGTAGACGCCGTCTACATCCGTGTAGATTTCACAGACATCCGCGTGCAGCTCTGCAGCGAGGGCAACCGCAGTCGTATCGGAGCCGCCGCGTCCGAGCGTTGTGATATCATCGTATTTGTTGATCCCCTGGAAGCCGGTGACAATGACAATTTTGTTGTCGTCCAGCTCTTTACGGATGCGCTCGGTGTCGATCCGTTTGAAGCGCGCGTTCTGATAATCGGAGGTCGTGTGCATCGGTACCTGCCAGGCATTTAAAGAAACAGCACTGACGCCCATCTGAATCATGGTTATGGCCATCAGGGAAACGGAAACCTGTTCACCGGTGGCAAGAAGCATATCCATCTCGCGGCGGGACGGTTTTTCCGTAATCTGTTTTGCGGTTGCAATCAGTCCGTCCGTCGTTTTTCCCATCGCGGAGAGAACGACAACGACCTGGCTTCCGGCCTGCTGTTTTTCGATGCAGCGCTGTGCTACATTGCGGATGTGCGCAAGATCTGCGACGGAGCTTCCGCCAAATTTCATTACAGTCAGCATAACAGTTTTGATCTCTTTCCTTTTTGATTTACGCGGACAAAAGCGCAGAGCGTGTTTTACCGCGTTTTCCGGGCCGAAAAAACAGGAGTGGGACGTTTTTGGGCCGCGAAACTCTGATACATAGTATAGCGAAAACAGATAGAAAAAGCAAGGAAAAGCACAAGGAAAAGCGGTTTCGTTCTGCGGTTGTATTACCTTTTTGTTTGTGTTAAAATGATAGGCAGAAAAAGAGGAGAAGAAAGCATATGATCATAGAAACAAATTCTGCGTCGGAGACGCTTGCCCTTGGCGAAAAGCTGGGAAAAGCGGCGAAGCCTGGCCAGATTTATACATTAAACGGAGACCTTGGTGTTGGAAAAACCGTTCTGACGCAGGGCTTTGCAAAAGGACTTGGCATCACAGAGGCAGTCAACAGTCCTACATTTACCATTATTCAGGAATATACCGAAGGGCGCCTGCCATTTTATCATTTCGATGTTTACCGGATCGGTGATATAGAAGAAATGGAAGAAATCGGATACGATGATTACTTTTTCGGTGAGGGTGTCTGCCTGATCGAATGGGCAGAACTGATTGAAGAGCTGATCCCGGAGGGTGCGATTTCGATTACGATAGAAAAAGACCTCGAAAAAGGGTTTGATTACCGGAAAATTACGGTGGAATAAAAGAAAAAATCCTGAATGTGGTGGAAAAACAAAAGGAAATCGTAAAGATTCCTGTTTCCGGCAGACTGCCAAAATGAGTTGCACAGGAAGGAAATATCGGAAAGGAAACAAAAAATTATGAAAATACTTGCACTGGACAGCTCCGGCCTGGTGGCTTCGGTGGCTGTTGTTGAAAATGACACACTGCTTGCGGAATACACCGTAAATTATAAAAAAACACATTCCCAGACTCTGCTTCCGATGCTGGATGAAATCTCGAACATGACAGAGCTGGATCTTTCGACGATCGATGCGATTGCAGTTGCCGGAGGTCCGGGCTCGTTTACCGGTCTTCGCATCGGTTCTGCAACAGCCAAGGGACTTGGTCTGGCACTTGAAAAACCACTGATTTCCATTCCAACGACGGCGGCAATCGCGTACAATATCTGGGATACTGACAAATTTGTCTGCCCGATCATGGATGCGAGAAGAAACCAGGTCTATACCGGAGTTTACTGCTACACGGATCATCGTCTCGATACGGTCTGGGAACAGGATACGATGAGCATTGAGGCACTGGCGGAGGGACTGAACTGCCTCGACCACGAAGTGATTTTCCTCGGGGACGGCGTTGCGGTTTACCGGGAAAAATTAGAGGCACTGCTGACGATTCCGTTTTCCTTTGCACCGGCACACGTCAACCGCCAGAGAGCGGCAGCCGTCGGAGCACTGGCTGAGGTTTATTACAAAGAAGGTAAGATTCAGACGGCAGAAGAGCACGAGCCGGAATACCTGAGAAAATCGCAGGCGGAGCGTGAAAGAGCGGAGCGGGAATCTGTGAAGCATGCCGATGTGGTGAAAAAACAGGAGAACGGAGAAAAAAGCGAATGATCACAATCCGTGAAATGCAGATCGATGATCTGGAGCAGGTGATGCCGATTGAGGAGGCCAACTTTTCGATTCCGTGGACAGAAACCGGATTTTTTACATTTCTGATCCGTGACGACGCACTGTTTCTTGTAGCAGAGGAGGACGGTGAAATTTTAGGATATCTCGGAATCCTGATTTCCTTTGATGAAAGTGAGATCACAAATGTCTGCGTGGCAGAAAAAGCGAGAAGACGCGGCATCGGCCGTGCACTGATGGAAGAGCTGTTCCATCGGATGCAGGAGAGAAAGGTGCGCGTGATTCATCTGGATGTGCGCATCGGCAATACGCCGGCGCGGAATCTGTATGAGAGTCTTGGTTTTGTGCAGGACGGCCTCAGGAAGGGGTACTACGATCTCCCGAAGGAGGACGCAGTGCTGATGAGCCGGACGGATGAATCGGTTCCGAAGAGGTAGAGAGAAATCGTTATTGTATACGCATTTAACGCACAGGACTTTCCTTTCATTCCCAGTAGGAATGGCGGGAAAGATGTGTTACAATCGACAGGACACAGGAGAATCTGATTTCTGTTTTGTGTCAGGAACGAAGAAAGAAACGTTTTTTGATACACGGGAGGAAGAAGAATGCGGAAATACAACAAAAATACAAATGAGCTGGAGGCGGCAGTGTGCAACTGCTGCGGAAAAAACATGAAAATACAGAATGGAATGCTGCTGGAGGGGATCTGCTCGGTCGACACGACGTGGGGGTACTTTTCCGGGAAGGACCTGGAAAAGCATGAGTTTGATCTGTGCGAGGAGTGCTACGATCGGATTACATTGTCGTTTGCGGTTCCGCCGGAAATTTCGGAGGACACGGAGGTTTAGAATTTCGGGCAGTTCGGCATCGTTCTGGAAGAAAGGGGAAGGTGCAATGCAAAGAGGTTTTACGATTCAGTCGAAGGTGGATGGACTGGTGCTTGACGGGCTTGTGGTGGAGCCGGAGGAGGGCGTACAGCGGACGGCGCTTCTGCAGCTCAGCCATGGAATGAGCGAATACAAGGAGCGGTATCTGCCGTTTATGGAGTTTATGGCGGAACACGGTGTAGTGTGTGTGATTCATGATCACCGCGGGCACGGAAAGAGTGTGAAGTCGGAGCAGGACCTCGGATTTATGTACGGCGCAGGCGGCGCAGGACTTGTGGAGGATCTGTTTCTTGTCACGAAGTGGGCAAAGAAGGAGTACCCGGATCTTCCGTTTGTTCTGATGGGACACAGTATGGGATCCCTGGTTGTGCGCGCATACGCGAAGGAACACGACCAGGAGCTGGATGCGCTGATTGTGTGCGGTTCGCCGAGCAAAAATTATCTGCGGCCGCTGGGGGCGGCTGTAGGACACGCGGAAGCGGCGGTGCTCGGGGATGAGCATCGGAGCAATCTTCTGGAGGCGATGTCGTTTGGATCGTTTGCGGCGCGGTTTGCGGATGAGAAGAGCCGGTTCGCCTGGTGCTGTTCGGATCCGGAGGTGGTGCGGGAGTATGAAGAAAATCCGCTCTGTGGATTTACGTTTTCGGATGATGCTTTTTTTGCGCTGAATGATCTGCTGAAGGAGACGTATGGATTCCATGGATGGCATTGCACAAACCGGAAGCTGCCGGTGCTGTTTTTGTCCGGCGGGGATGATCCGTGTTATGTGAATGTGCGGCGCTTTAAAAAATCCATCGACCATATGCGGCTGATCGGGTACCGCAATGTCAGAGGAAAGCTGTATCCGGGAATGCGGCATGAAATACTGAACGAGAAAGAGAAGTACCGCGTATATGGCGATGTCTGGAAGTGGTTGAAGAAAGAAAAAGTGGTGGAGAATGTGGAGGGGGGAAGCACACCCCCGCAGACCCCGGACGGCGCTCTGGCAGGGAGCGGCGGTGTTTGATCATTTTTTGAAAAAAACGCTCATCAGCAAAAAAACTGATGAGCGTTTTTCAATGAAAGTAAATTTTTGACGATCACATGATCCATCCAAACACGGTGGAAAGGACGATCATAATCATAGAAAAGACAAATGAGTTCACCGACATCAGCGTCGCCCGCTGCTTGGACGGGATCATGTCATTGAGCAGAATATCGGTCCGGACTTCAAGAAAATCATCGGAAAAGGATCCGATAAATCCGCCGAAGACCATAAGGGCCGGCAGTCCGGTAAAGCTCATAAGAAAGGCGAAAAGTACACCGATCGTGCCAAACAGCAGAATCGCGCGGTAGCGGTATTTGTGAAAGTATGCCGTCATCCGCGATCCCAGTGCCGCGCCGAGTCCCATCACGAAGAGGGCAGGTCCAAGCAGCGCGCTGTTCATGCCGGTGAGTGGCAGCTTTGCCTGTAAAAAGAAGAGAACCAGCGTGGAAACGGCACCGATGAGTGCGTTCACCAGCATAATATTTCTTGCTTTTTTCTCACGGACAAGAAACTGCCAGCTTTCCTGCACAACCGAAACGATTTCCTGTCCAACAGGATAATGAACTGGTGTTTCGTCCGTTTTTATTTCCACAAGGCGGAATGAAACGCCAAGCGCAATCAACCCGAAGAAGAGATCAATCGCATACGCGCGCCGGTATCCCAGCCACAGGGCAAGACCTGCGCAGAGCGTTGCGGTGGAATTGGTGATACGGTACAGCATCATTTCAGTAGAAGAAAAACGGGCATAAAACCCTTCGTCCCCGTTCTGCTTCAGACTGTCATACGCAAGTGCCTCCCGTGTGCCGGATGCAAGGTTATAGCTGAGCGCACTGCATCCGAGAGCAAGCGCCGTTGTGGCAAAGCCGGTGGAAAAAATCATCAGCGTACCGGAAATCAGGGAGGCTATCTGACTTGCAATCAGCGTTTTCCGCCGCCCGAAGACATCGGCGACAATACCGGAGGGGAGTTCAAAGCAGAGGCTCACGATATGGAAAATACTTTCGAGCATCCCGATCTGCAGCAGCGAAAATCCGCGGAGTGCGAGCAGTGCAACCCACGAAGCCGCTGCAATCTGAAAATAGCCAATCGTGGTCATAAGATATAAAGTTCGTATTTGTTTTCTGATAGTTTTCTCAGACATAAAAAAATCTCCTTGTCAAAATATAGTAAAATTTTGATTGGGAGATATGTGCGTTTTCTATAGAATTTTAAGAACTCAAAAAGTGAAGTTTACTTAAAAAAGAGCGCACTATCCCCATAAACAGCTGAAACATCGCCATTTGTGAGGTGAAGAAACTGGTTTTTCCAGATCATAGTGCTACTCCTTTTGTAATCATAATTTTTTATCAGAATACCACCGGAAACGGAAAAAGTCAAAGAAAAATTTTGACGAAAATTAAAAAAACTATTGACTTTCAAGTACACTTTAATGCTACAATTTTCTCAACAATACTGAGAAAACGAAGGTTTTCTGCGGAAAAGAAAGGGGATTTTACCATGAGTGTAGATGTAACAAAAATGCCGAAATTAGGATTTGGCATGATGCGCCTTCCGGAGAAGGACGGAGAACTGGATCTGGAGCAGATCTGTAAAATGGTTGATGCGTACCTTGCCTCCGGAATGAACTATTTTGACACCGCCTATATGTACTGCGGCGGAAAATCGGAGAGTATCGTGAAAAAAGCGCTGGTAGAGCGTCATCCGAGAGAAAGTTTTACTCTGACGACAAAACTCCCGCAGTGGATGATGGACGAGGGCATCGAAGGCCGTGACCGCATTTTCAACGATCAGCTCGCGCGCACCGGAGCAGGCTACTTTGATTATTACCTGCTGCATAGCGTAGAAGACGGCGCAAACTATGAAGGCTATGTGAAATACGACTGTTTCAACTGGGCCAAGAAGAAAAAAGAAGAGGGACTGATCAAACACTTTGGTTTCTCCTTCCACGGAACGCCGGAGCTGCTTGACAAGATTCTCTCCGAGCATCCGGAGGTCGAAATTGTCCAGATCCAGATGAACTATGCTGACTGGGACAATCCGCTGATCCAGTCCGGACGTCTGTATGAGGTGCTTCGGAAATACGATATGCCGTTCCTTGTTATGGAGCCGGTGAAGGGCGGTTCCCTTGCATCAGCAGGCAAAGAGATTGAAGCAGAGATGAAACGCGTTCATCCGGAAGCATCGATTGCGTCCTGGGCACTCCGCTTTGCGGCTTCTCTCCCGGGTGTTGCAACCGTGCTCTCCGGTATGTCAAACGAGGAACAGATGGAGGATAATATCAAAACCTTTCGAAATTTTGTACCGTTAAACGAGGAAGAAAAAGCAGTGATCGCCAAAGCACAGGAAGCGCTGAAAAAGAGTCCGGCGGTTCCATGTACCGCCTGTCGTTACTGCTGCGACGGATGTCCGATGGGAATCGCGATTCCGGATGTATTCAAGGCATTGAATACCATCCGCCTGTATGGAGAAGAAGACCGCGCGAAAAATTATTATAAAAAGCTGCTGGAAACATCGGGAAAAGCAGAAGACTGCGTGCAGTGCGGTCAGTGTGAGAGTGTATGCCCGCAGCATCTGCCGATCATTGACCTGTTAAAAGAAGCGTCCGAAAAGCTTGACGTGCCGGTGACGGAATAAGAGGATTGCGAATATCCGCTTTTGCATATGCTTTAGAAAAAGGCTCCCCGGAATACTCTGAAAAAAGAGTATTCCGGGGAGCCTTTTTTTCTATGGGAAATCTTGTTGGAATTTCCTGCGGAGAAAAAGATCCTTTGGGCAGGATCGCACTGCGCGGAAAAAATGTGCCACTTGCGAGAGATGTGACGGAGCGGTTTACGACCGGAAAAATGGAATGTAAAAAAGAAAAACTCATGTTTTACATAAACTTAACATCTCTGAGATTTTGCATTTTACACGCCGTTGTTATGATGATACCTGTAAAAACGAAATGTAAAAAACATCGGGATTTCGATTTTACAAAATAGAAATCACAAAAATCCCGTGTGAAAAGAGGAGAAAAGAATATTATGAAGAGAAAAGTAATTGCAATCACCTTAACCGCAATGATGGCTGCAGGAATGCTTGCAGGATGTGGAAGCAGCGACAGCAGCAGTTCTTCCACAGCAGACACTACAAAAGAGGCTTCTGCAACAGAGGCAGATGGCAGCACAGACGGTGACAGCAACGCAGCAGGCGGAGATTTTTCCGGACAGATCAGTGTCATCTCCCGTGAGGATGGTTCCGGTACCAGAGGTGCATTCATCGAGCTGTTCGGTGTAGAAGAGAAAAACGATGCAGGTGAGAAAGTGGATAATACCACCGTTGATGCACAGATCACCAACAATACTTCCGTTATGATGAGCACAGTGGCAGGTAACCAGTACGCAATCGGTTATATCTCCCTTGGATCCTTAAATGATGAAGTCAAAGCACTGAAAATCGACGGAGCAGAGGCAAGCGCAGAGAACGTAGAAAACGGTTCCTATAAAGTAAGCCGTCCGTTCAACATTGTAACAAAAGACGGACTTTCCGCAGATGCGCAGGATTTCATGGACTACATCTTAAGCACCGACGGACAGCAGGTTGTTTCAGATGACGGATATATTGCAATCAAAGATACCAAAGCCTACGAAGGAAGCTGCAGCGGTGAAAAGGTTGTGGTAGCAGGATCTTCCTCTGTAACACCACTGATGGAAAAATTAAAAGAGGCTTATACAAAAGTAAATTCAAACGCTAACATCGAAGTACAGCAGAGCGATTCCACAACAGGTATCACTTCCGCAAGCGACGGTCTCTGCGACATCGGTATGGCATCCCGTGACTTAAAGGATGAGGAGAAATCCTCAGGGCTTACCGCAACCGTAATCGCAACCGACGGTATTGCTGTTATCGTAAACAAAAAGAACCCGACCGATGGGCTGACCAGCGATCAGGTAAAGAGCATCTATGTTGGCGACACAACCGACTGGGCAGATGTAAAATAAAGAATGTATAAAGCAATGGAAAAAGAAGTAAGGGCGAATAATGGAAAATCGCTCTTACTTCCGTATCCGAAAATGTTCAGAAAAAGAAGCTGTCTTTCGGAACGTGCTTGAAAAAGCAGTTCGTAAGGAAAAAAACGAAAGTCTTTTTCAAACACGCTCCGCGAAACAATGAAATGAAAGGATTTATCTTATGAAACTAAGAGAAACGATCATGAAACTTGTATTCCTGATTGCGGCGTGCTGCTCCGTACTGGCTGTTGCACTGATCTGCATTTTCCTGTTCATGAATGGCGTTCCTGCCATTTTTAAAATCGGACCGCTGAAATTTTTGACCGGTACCGTGTGGAAACCGGGAAACAACATTTTCGGTATCCTGCCGATGATTGTCGGCAGTATCTGCGTGACCGGTCTTGCAATCCTGATGGGTGTGCCGGTTGCCATTCTTACCTCGGTGTTTCTTTCCCGTTACTGTCCGAAAAGGTTTTACGGCATCTGCAAATCAGGCATTAACCTGATGGCCGGTATTCCGTCTATCGTATATGGATTTTTCGGACTGGTTGTGATCGTCCCGTTGATGGCACAGCTGACCGGCAAAAATGGAAACACAATGCTGACGGCATCTATTCTTCTGGCCGTTATGATTCTTCCGACCGTGGTCGGTGTAACAGAATCCGCCATTACAAGTGTTCCGGAATCCTACTATGAAGCAAGCCTTGGCCTTGGTGCAACGCATTCCCAGAGCGTTTTCTTTGCAGTTGTTCCGGCGGCAAAATCCGGAATCCTGGCCGGCATCGTTCTTGGCATCGGACGCGCCATCGGAGAGACGATGGCAGTGATTATGATTGCCGGAAACCAGCCTCGTATGCCAAAAGGAATCACAGAAGGCCTTCGTACTATGACAGCCAATATTGTACTGGAGATGGGATATGCATCTGGACTTCACCGGGAAGCGCTGATTGCAACGGGTGTTGTGCTGTTTGTCTTTATCCTGCTGATCAATTTATCGGTGTCTATGCTGAACCGGAGGGTACATTATGGTGATTAAAGAAAATGGAGCTGTAAATACAATGGAAGCTGTAAAAATAAATACAAAAGAAAAAGAAAGAACAAAGGTTACGTATCACAAAAGTGTTTTTTCCTCCGTGCTGACCGGAATTACCTGGGGAGCAGCCATTCTTGCACTTGCCGTTTTGGTTTTCCTGGTTGGATTCATTCTGATTCGTGGCGTGAAAAACCTGACACTGGAGCAGTTTGCCTGGACCTATAATACAGAGAATGTTACGATGCTTCCGGCGATCATCAACACTGTTACGATGACAGTACTTTCCCTGCTGCTTGCTGCGCCTCTCGGCATTTTCTCAGCAATTTATCTGGTTGAATATGCCAACAAGCGCGGAACGCTGGTTGGCCTGATCCGGATTACAGCAGAGACCCTTTCCGGTATCCCATCGATTGTTTACGGTTTGTTCGGTATGCTGTTTTTTACGAAAACCCTGAAAATGGGATACTCGATGATGTCCGGTGCCTGTACACTTGCCATCATGATTCTTCCGCTGATTATGCGAACAGCAGAAGAAGCCTTAAAATCGGTTCCGGATTCTTATCGGGAAGCAAGCTTTGGACTGGGAGCCGGAAAGCTTCGTACGATTTTTAAAATTGTTCTTCCATCTGCCGTACCCGGCATTCTTTCCGGTGTCATTCTTGCGACAGGCCGTGTCGTAGGAGAGACGGCAGCACTTCTTTTCACAGCAGGAACGATTGCAAAGGTGGCAGGCCTTATGGATTCCGGCCGTACCCTTGCCGTTCATATGTATGCACTTTCCAGTGAAGGCCTCTATATGAATCAGATGTATGCAACCGGCGTCATCCTGATGCTGATTGTCCTTCTGATCAACGGCTGTTCCGGAATGATTGCGAAGAAAATTGCAAAGAAATAAAAGAGAGACGAGGAAAAAACATGAGCAAAATAGATGTATCCAATATGGATCTTTATTACGGAGACTTTCATGCATTAAAAAATATCAACCTGAGCATTGATGCCAATGAAGTGACGGCTTTTATCGGACCTTCCGGATGTGGTAAATCGACCCTGTTAAAATCCATCAACAGAATGAATGATCTCGTTCCGGGCTGCCGGATCACCGGTGAAATGCTGTTGGACGGAGAAAACATCTACGGCGGAAAAATGGATGTCAACGGACTCCGCAAACGGGTCGGCATGGTATTCCAGAAACCAAATCCGTTCCCGATGAGCATTTACGACAACATTGCCTACGGACCGAGAACACATGGTGTCCGTTCCAAAGCGAAGCTGGATGATATTGTGGAGCAGTCTCTTCGACAGGCGGCAATCTGGGATGAGGTGAAGGACCGTTTGAAGAAAAGCGCACTTGGCATGTCCGGCGGACAGCAGCAGCGTCTCTGCATTGCGCGTGCCCTTGCCGTACAGCCGGAGGTTCTTCTGATGGACGAACCAACCTCAGCACTGGATCCGATTTCTACTTCCAAAATCGAAGATCTTGCGGTAGAATTGAAAAAAGATTATACTATTGTCATGGTAACCCACAATATGCAGCAGGCAGCCAGAATTTCCGACAAAACCGCATTTTTCCTGTTAGGCGAGGTAGTAGAATACGGAGAGACCGAACAGATCTTCTCCATGCCGAAGGATAAACGGACAGAGGATTACATTACAGGGAGGTTTGGCTGATATGAGGGAAAGATTTGAGCAGCAGATGGAAATTCTGCACACGGAGCTGATTGAGCTTGGCGCACTCTGCGAGCAGGCAATCGGACGGACGTATGAGGTTCTGCTGGAGGGAAACCAGAGAGCGGCAGAAGAGATTATCAAAAAAGACCAGGTTGTCGATGCGAAAGAACGGGAGATCGAGGATCTCTGCTTCCGCATCATTTTACAGCAGCAGCCGGTAGCACGTGATCTGCGTCAGGTATCTGCGGCATTAAAAATGATTACCGATATGGAGCGGATCGGAGACCAGGCAGCAGATATTGCGGATATCGTAAAAGTAACGAGTCTTGATGTGCCGGATGCAAGCATCCGTCTGAAGGATATGGCGAAAGCAACAGCTTCTATGGTAACAAAATGCATCGATGCATACGTTAAGCAGGATCTGAAGCTTGCACGGGAGGTTATCGATTCCGATGATATCGTGGATGATCTTTTTGACGAGGTAAAGGATGAAATTCTGCAGGGTATGCGAAAGGGAATTACCACAGATGTCCAGTCTCTGGACTATCTGATGATTGCAAAATATTATGAAAGAATCGGTGACCATGCAACAAACATTGCGGAATGGGTTGTGTATTCCATTAACGGTCACCATAAAGGGGAATAACAGATGATTTACTGCGTGGAAGATGAAAGAAATATACGGGAACTGATCGTATACACACTGGAATCGAGCGGTTTTACCGCAAGAGGCCTGGAAAGCGGAAAAGAGCTGAATGCAGCTATTGCAGAACAGCTTCCGGATCTGATTCTCCTGGATATCATGCTTCCGGGAGAGGATGGTCTTGAAATTCTTTCACGCCTCAAGGCATCGGAAGTAACAAAAGAAATTCCGGTCATTATGGTAACGGCAAAGGGCGCTGAGTATGATAAGGTCATGGGCCTGGACTGCGGAGCCGATGACTATATTACCAAGCCGTTCGGCATGATGGAATTTATCGCAAGGGTACGTGCCGTGCTGCGCCGTGCCGGAAAAGAAGAGAAGGAAAACGATGTGCTGGAGACCGGGGATCTGCAGATCCAGGTAAAGCAGCATCAGGTTCTGGCCAAAGGGGAGAAGGTTACCCTGACCTTAAAAGAGTTTGAACTGCTGAAATTTTTAATGGAAAATAAAGGAATTGTCCTTACGAGAGACCGTCTGCTCGGCCATGTCTGGGGTTATGATTTTGACGGAGAAACCCGTACGGTAGACGTTCATGTGCGTACACTCCGCCAGAAGCTGGGCGAATGCGGCGAGCTGATCGAGACGGTCCGCGGCGTGGGATACCGGATAGGAGGCTGAGAAAGTAAGATGCGTAAAAAAGTCTTTCAACATGCGGGAGCGTTGATTATCGCTGCGATTATCCTGACTTTTTTCACCATGAGCTGGGCAATGTACAACAATACGGCGGAGCAGCTTCGTGTTTCGGTGAGAAATGAATGTGAGTATTACAGGTATTTTCTGGACAAGATGGGTGATGACAGTCTGGATAAACCGGCCGGAAAGATTACGGCAAGTCGGGTCACCCTGATTGACACGGACGGAACCGTTCTGTTTGATTCGGTCGAGGATGCGAAGATGATGGGAAATCATTCCGGGCGGCCGGAGGTGATTGAGGCAGAAAAGACAGGGGAAAGCAATATTTCCCGTTATTCCGAAACGCTGCGGAGCAAAACATATTATACGGCACTGCGCCTGGACAATGGAAAAATCATCCGTGTTTCCCTGACAACGGACAGTGTGTTCGGTGTGATGCTGCGGAATATATGGCTTGTGGCTGTGCTGATTGCGGCAGTTCTTGTCGTAGAGCTGATGATGGTCAGCCATATGACAAAGGCACTCGTAAAGCCGATCAATGAGATTGATCTGAATCATCCGCTGGACAACAAAGCATATGAGGAATTGAGTCCGCTGCTTGGCAGAATTCATCAGCAGCAGAAGCAGATCCAGCAGCAGATGGAGGAGCTCCGCCATAATCAGGAGGAGTATCTTGCCATCACGGAATATATGAAGGATGGTCTGATCGTGACAAACCAGTCGGTTGTACTCTCCATCAACCGCTCGGCACAGAATTTGTTTGATGTGACGGCAGAGGAATGCATCAATCACAATATTGTGACAGTCAGCCGCAATGAGCAGCTGAAGGAGGCACTGGATCATGCGCTGGAGGGCAGTTCCGAGGAACGAATGCTGGAATTAAACGGAAGAGTCTATCAGCTTCTTGCTAATCCGGTGCGTGTGGACAATGTTGTATCCGGTGCGGTCATCCTGGTGCTGGATGTGACAGAAAAACAGAAAGCGGAGGTGATGCGCCGTGAGTTTTCTGCCAATGTGTCACATGAGCTGAAAACACCACTGATGTCAATTTCCGGATATGCGGAGATCATCGAAAACAACATGGTGAAACCGGAGGATATTCCAAAATTTGCGGGAAGAATCCACAGTGAGGCGAGCAGGTTAAGCTCTCTTGTCGAGGATATTATCAAGCTGTCCAGACTGGACGAAAACGACCAGTCGATCCCGATGGAGGAAGTGGATCTGATGCAGATCTGCCGTGATGTCGAAGGACATCTTTCCATACGGGCAAAGGAGCAGCAGGTGAAGATGACACTGAGAGGAGAGAGCTGCCGGATCAAAGGTGCACGGCAGGTTCTCTATGAGATGATCTACAATCTCTGCGACAATGCGATCAAGTACAACCGCAAGGACGGTGAGGTCGAAGTGACGGTTTCACGCGGAAGAAACGGACAGGCAGTGGTATCTGTGGCAGATACCGGAATCGGGATTGCAAAGGAAGATCAGGAGCGGATCTTTGAACGGTTCTATCGTGTGGATAAGAGTCATTCCCGCGAAACGGGAGGTACGGGACTTGGACTTTCCATTGTGAAGCATGGAGCGATTCTTCATGATGCGAAGATTAAAATTGAGAGTACGCTTGGAACCGGAACAAAGATAATTCTGGAGTTTTAAGTGAAAAACAGATACCGCAAAAGACAGCATGCGGGGACAGAACCTATATGGGAGGCTTGAAAAATTCATGATTTTTAAGTGCCCAAAGCGGTTCCGCCCCCCGCATGCTGTCTTTTTATGTATGGATTTGCATCGTTACAAAAATGCAAATTCGTTGTTTTGAATAAACAGAGGATTCAATATTTGGTAAATATGATAAGGGGGTTGGGGGTTGTTTTTTGATGCAGAGTATGGTATTGTAAATATAACGAGTTCCGGAAACGTTACCGACACCGTTTCCGGAAATACAGACGAGATACCGACAGCCCTGTTTTTACGAAACAAAATGAGCTGGCTATAGGGGTTGCATAAGTTACAATTTGCTGCGTATCCGTGAACAGGAATTATGTATTTGTGGGGTCGGATGGATAGAAAAAACGACAAGGAGAAAGGGTTTAAAAATGAGAGCAAGTGGTATTTTACTTCCGGTAGCTTCGCTGCCGTCCCGATATGGTATCGGATGTTTTTCGAAAGAAGCGTATGAATTTGTGGATCGCCTGGAGGAGGCCGGCCAGAGCTACTGGCAGATTCTTCCACTTGGACCGACGGGATATGGAGATTCGCCGTACCAGTCGTTCTCTACTTTTGCAGGAAATCCATATTTTATTGATCTGGAAACCCTGGTAAAAGAGGGACTTCTGACAGAAGAAGAGTGTGATGCGTGCGATTTCGGCGACAATGCAGAGTATATTGATTACGAAAAGATTTATCTGTCCCGTTTCAAAGTACTCAGAAAAGCATTTGAAAGATTTGCGGCAGATGACGTATATGATGCATTTGTATCGGAAAATGGTTACTGGCTGGAGGATTATGCGCTGTATATGGCGATTAAGGATGCACTCGGCGGAATCAGCTGGAGTGAGTGGCCGGCAGAATTAAAGGACAGAGAAGAAGCAGCACTGAATCAGAAACGGGAAGAACTTGCCGAGGAGGTTGCATTTTACAAATTCCAGCAGTTTATGTTCCTGAAACAGTGGAAAGCACTGAAAGCATACGCAAATGAAAAGGGTATCCGTATCATCGGTGATATTCCGATTTATGTGGCATTTGACAGTGCTGACACCTGGGCAAATCCGGTTCTGTTCCAGTTTGATGAGGACAACCAGCCAAAAGCCGTTGCCGGATGCCCGCCGGATGCGTTCTCCGCAACCGGACAGCTCTGGGGCAACCCGTTATACAAATGGGACTATCATAAGAGCACAGGTTATGCATGGTGGCTGTTACGTCTGGCTCACGTGTTTAAACTGTACGATACTGTCCGCATCGACCATTTCCGCGGATTTGATGAATATTATTCCATCCCGTTCGGTGATCAGACGGCAGAGCGCGGCCACTGGGAAAAAGGACCGGGCATGGACCTGTTCAACACCGTCAAAGAAAAGCTCGGCGATGTGGATGTCATCGCAGAAGACCTAGGATATCTTACCGAGAGCGTGATCGAAATGGTGAAAGAATCCGGCTATCCGGGTATGAAGGTGCTGCAGTTTGCTTTTGACTCCCGTGAGGAGAGCGATTATCTGCCACACAATTACGAGAAAAACTGTGTTGTCTACACCGGAACGCACGACAATGATACCATTCTTGGATGGTATTATGTCATGAGTGAGGAAGACCGCGAATTCTCCAAAGAGTATATGGGAAATGCAAAGAGTACCGACGAGGAACTCCCGTGGGATTTCATTCGCATGTCAATGGAGAGCGTGGCAAATCTGGCTGTCACTCCGATGCAGGAATTTTTAGGTCTTGGAACGGAGGCAAGAATCAACTATCCGTCCACACTTGGAAATAACTGGAAATGGCGCCTGCTTCCGGGACAGTTTACACCGGAAATGGCAAAGAGAATTCATCGGCTGACACAGATTACAGCACGTATTGCAAAATAAAAATACGCGCCGGAGAGAAAGCAAAACAGGCCGGGAAAACAAGCCGGAAGAGATTCCGGCAGAACAGGTACAGAGTTTAAAGGAGAGGCCTGCAGAATATGGAACAGGTAACAATCAGGGACATTGCCCGCAAATGTAAGGTAGGCGTGAGTACCGTATCGAGAGCGATGAACAATCATCCGGACATCAATCCGGAAACAAAAGAGATGATCTTAAAGGTGATTGCCGAATCGAATTACGTACCGAACAACAGTGCCAGAAACCTGAAGCGGTCGAATGCCAAAGCGATTGCCATTCTGGTAAAAGGCATGGACAACATGTTCTTCAACAACATGATCAGTGTGATTGAAGAGGTTGTGCGAAAAAAGAAATACGCCTGCATTATTGAGCGAGTAGAGGAAAAGGCAAATGAGGTAGACTCCGCGATCGAGATCGTCAAAGAAAAACGGCTGCGCGGCATCATTTTCCTCGGCGGAAACTTTACGCATCCGCATGAGAAAATGGCGCAGATCCCGGTTCCGTACGTGATCAGTACAATCGGGGCGGTTTCAGACGGAGGAAAACCGTGCGCGAGCGTATCGGTCGATGACTACAGGGAAAGCTATAAGATGGTAGATTATCTCTGTGGTCTCGGGCACCGGCGCATTGCCATCATTACCGCCTGCGAGGACGACATCAGTATCGGACGGCTCCGTCTGAATGCGTACCGCCAGGCTTTACTGGATCATGGGATACCTTATGACCCTGATCTGGTATTTCATATGACGAAGGACGATACGTATTCTTTCGCCACAGGGTACAAGATAACAAAAGAAATTCTGGAAAAAAAGACGGAGTTTTCCGCACTGTATGCCACCGCGGATACGCTGGCAATCGGTGCGTGCCGTGCCTTAAAAGAGGCAGGGCTTACCGTGCCGGATGACATTTCCGTCGCCGGATTTGACGGAATTGATGCAGGAGAGTATTATATACCCAGCATCACAACGATCCGTCAGCCGGTGGAGCAGCTTGCCGCAGAGACGGCGAAGATGCTGTTTTCCTTAATTTCAGGAAAAGAAGAACCCTGCAGCAAAGTATACGATGGGGAACTCGTCGTAAGGGAATCTACGAAGTCGCGGATCGCGCAGCAGTAAAATATTTGCTGTTTCGCTGCCCCCAAAAGTGATTCAGAAGTGAACCGTCCCATTCAGGGAAAAGCTTTGAATGGAACTGCGAAAGCTGCCAATTGCAGGAAATCCGGAATGGCAGCGCAACTAAATGACACTGTGGGAATTTATCCACAGCAATACGAGGAGAAAAAAATGGAAGAAAGAATTCAGGCAATCTTAAAAGAGCGTTTTGGAAGAGATCTGGACAACTGCACAAAGAGCGAAATCTTTGAAGCCCTGATGGTTATCACCAAACAGGAGATGGCAGGTCGCAAAAGAAACACCGGAAGTAAGAAGCTGTATTATATTTCAGCAGAGTTTCTGATCGGAAAACTGCTGTCCAATAACCTGATTAACCTTGGCATGTACGAGGAAGTTGAAAAAGCACTTGCAGCTCACGGAAGAGAGCTGACCGAGATCGAGGAGATGGAAATGGAGCCGTCCCTTGGAAACGGAGGTCTCGGCCGTCTGGCAGCATGCTTCCTTGATTCTATCGCAACGCTTGGCCTGCCGGGAGACGGTATCGGCCTTAATTATCACTTCGGTCTGTTCCGCCAGCTTCTGGTCGACCACAAACAGAAAGAAGTGAAAAATCCATGGATCACAAATGAGAGCTGGCTCGTCAGACAGCCGGTATCCTTTGCAGTTCCGTATAAAAACTTCACGATGCATTCTACCCTGTATGATATCGACGTACCGGGTTACAACAATGGCTGTAACCGTCTGCATCTGTTCGATGTAGATACGGTAGACGAGAGTATCGTTCCATCAGACAGCATCAACTTTGACAAGCATCAGATCCAGAAAAACCTGACACTGTTCCTCTACCCGGATGACAGCGACCGTGCCGGACAGCTGCTTCGTATCTACCAGCAGTATTTCATGGTCAGCAACGGCGCACAGTTCATCCTGATGGAGTGCGAGCAGAAGGGCTACGATCTGCATAAGCTGTATGATCACGTTGTGATCCAGATCAACGATACCCATCCGTCCATGGTCATTCCGGAGCTGATCCGTCTGCTGCAGGAGAGAGGCTTTACCATGCAGGAAGCCATCGATGTTGTAAGCAAGACCTGTGCTTACACCAACCACACCATCCTGGCAGAGGCACTGGAAAAATGGCCGATCGATTACCTCGAGGAGGTTGTTCCGCACCTGATGCCGATTATCCACGAGCTGGACGCACAGGCAAAGAAGAAATACAAAGATGAGAAAGTAGCGATCATCGACAAGGATCAGCGCGTCCACATGGCACACATGGATATCCACTACGGATTTTCTGTTAACGGCGTTGCAGCATTGCACACCGAGATCCTGAAAAACTCCGAGCTGAAACCGTTCTACGATATTTATCCGGAGAAATTCAACAACAAGACAAACGGAATCACTTTCCGCCGCTGGCTGCTGCACTGCAACCGTGAACTGGCACAGTACATCGAGAGTCTGATCGGACCGGGATTCAAAAAAGATGCCGACGAGCTGGAAAAACTGCTTAAATACAAAGACAACAAGAAGGTTCTTGCAAAACTTGAGGAGATCAAACACAACCGTAAACTGGATCTCAAACAGTTCCTGTATGAGACACAGAATATCGCGCTGGATGAAAATTCCATCATCGATGTACAGATAAAACGTCTTCATGAGTACAAACGCCAGCAGATGAACGCCCTGTACGCTATTTACAAATACATGGATATCAAGAGCGGCAACAAGCCGAAAACCCCGATCACCATGGTATTCGGTGCAAAGGCTGCACCGGCTTATATCATCGCAAAAGATATCATTCATCTGATCCTGTGCCTGCAGGAGCTGATTGATAACGATCCTGAGGTAAGCCCGTACTTCAAAGTGATTATGCTTGAGAACTACAACGTATCAAAAGCTGCAAAGGTGATCCCGGCAGCAGATATCTCCGAGCAGATCTCCCTGGCATCCAAAGAGGCTTCCGGAACCGGAAACATGAAATTCATGCTGAACGGTGCCCTGACGCTTGGAACAGAAGACGGTGCAAACGTTGAGATTGGCGATCTTGTCGGAAAAGAGAACATCTACATCTTCGGAAAGAAACCGCAGGATGTCATCGACCTGTACGCAGATGCTGCTTACTGTTCAAAAGACATCTATGACGAAGATCCGGAGATTGCAAAGCTGGTTGATTTCATCGTCAGCGATGAGCTTCTTGCTATCGGCGACAAGGTTTGCCTGGAGAGACTCTACAAAGAGATCTTGAACAAAGACTGGTTCATGACGCTGCTCGACCTGAAAGAGTACATCAAGACAAAAGAAAGAGTATACAAAGACTACGCGAACAAAGATGCATGGAACAAGAAGTGCCTGATCAACATCGCAAAAGCAGGCTTCTTCTCCTCCGACCGTACCATTGCACAGTACAACGAGGATATCTGGCATCTGGCATAAGTGCAGAACATGCATACAAAACGCCGCCGCAGACGATTCGGTTCGTCCGCGGCGGCGCTTTTTAATGCAATTTTTATGAAAGATTCAGCCGTCTGCTTAAGATATAGCGGCAGATCAGGAACAGAACAACGCAGAGCACCACGGTGATGATAAGTGTGGAAACCGAGGATGTGGTAACCACAGCAGTCGGTGTGGAGTCCTGGAAAACACGGACGATGCTGATTCCGCCGAAGATCTGGATCACGGTAGTCATGCCGATGTAAGAGAGGACAGCCGTCAGAATTTTGTGGCTGGATACCAGGCTTCCGATGCTGATGGCGGCATAGAACAGAAGAATGCCAAAGAACAGCGAAGCGAAGAAGCCAACGATGGAAAACAGTGCCATACCGATGTGGTTCGTGATGCCGATCAGGGAAAAAGCAGCATCGGCAACATAGGTAATCTGTGCCCAGAGATAGGACAGAAAATCGGAAAAGGTCATGGTCTTGTTGTAAAAAAGCAGGGTGTTTGCGGTAAAATACCGGATTGCGGACGGCAGAAGCAAAAAAGCGAAGGAAGCGAGAACGGAAAGTGCGTTTAAGATGCTCCATGCGCCGAAAACCAGCATTTTGGAGAGAATATGATCCGTTGCCGATACCGGAAGGACGTTGGTCAGATACCCTTCGTCGGTAAAAAGATTTTTATAGTAGCGCTGGATCATCAGCACCTGTGTCATGACGGATGCGGCGATCACAATCAAAACGTACGCAAACAGATAGAGGACGATCAGCAGATCCGGCAGCTCAGAAAGCTGGGAAAAGAGGAATCCGAAGCCTCCGACTGCGCCCATGAAAACAGCAGCACCGTTCAGCAGCGTCAGATTTTTCCAGCATGCTTTCCATTCGTGTTTCAGACATTTTTTTAACATTTGAATACCTCCCTGAAATAAGAATCAATCGATTCACCCTCCTGCATCCGGATATCCTCAACCGAGGCGTGCAGTTTTAACTGGCCCTCCTGGATAAAGATGACCTCATCGAGAATATTTTCGACATCGGAAATCAGATGTGTTGAGATGAGGATGGATGCGTCTGGTTCGTAGTTGTTTAAAATCGTAGATAAAATGTAATCGCGTGCTGCCGGATCGACGCCTGCAATCGGCTCGTCGAGGCAGTAGAGCTTTGCGCGGCGGCTCATCGTGAGGATGAGCTGGACTTTCTCTTTCGTTCCCTTCGACATCGTTTTCAAACGGTCCTTCGGGCTTATTTTTAAGGATTCCAGCATGGCATTGGCGCGGGACATGTCAAAGTCCTCAAAGAAATCGCTGTAATACGTTAAAAGATCTGAGACGCGCATCCAGCTGCCGAGATACATTTTATCCGGCAGATAGGAGACGACCCGTTTTGTCTCAATACCGGGATGATTTCCGGCGATGAGGACTTCACCCTCACTCGGGGTCAGCAGTCCGTTCAGCAGCTTTAAGAGCGTCGTCTTTCCGCTTCCGTTGGGCCCCAGTAGTCCGATAATTTTCCCGGAATCCAGGGAAAGGTTGAGATGATCGAGCGCGGTGTGGTTTCCGAAGCGCTTCGTCAGGTTTTTACACGTTATAAGTTCACTCATGATTTTCTTCCTCCTCAATCGTTTCGGCAAGTAGCTGCCGGATTTCCTCCGGGGTTATGCCGAGCTGTTTCATGTGGGCAACAAAAGCAGATACTTCTGCGGCGGCAAGTTCTTTTTTCATCTGATGAATCAACTCCTTATCTTCGGTAATAAAGCGTCCGCTGGTCCGCTGGGAATAGATCAGTCCGCTGCGTTCCAGTTCGGAAAGCGCTTTCTGCATTGTGTTCGGGTTGACGGCGGCCTCCTGCGCGAGATCGCGGACGGACGGAAGCTTATCGCCCGGCTGATAGCGCCCGGTGATGATGTCCATTTGTACCCGCTCGATGATCTGCAGATAGATCGGCCGCGAGGAATCAAGATTCCATGGCATATGGCATTCACTCCTTTTGTACTACTGTATTAATTTGATAGTACAATCATACAATCGTTTTATGGATTTGTCAAGAAAATTAAGAAAAAATTTTAGATTTAGAGGTTAAATTGTGGTAAACTAAGCGTAAGTGCGGCATATTAGTATTAGAAGAAAAACCGCAGAAATGGTTCCGTCTAAAAAGATGGATGAAGGGAGAAATATGGCAGAAATTAAACTGAAAAAAAGAGAAGAGATGGATCCGGCGTACTGCTGGGATCTTTCGAGTTTGTTTGGTAGTGATGAAGAATTTGAGAAAACAGAGCAGGAGCTTGCGAAGAAAATAGAAGCGTTCCGAGCAAAACAGGGAACAATGAAAGAGAGTGCAGAAGCGCTGTATGACGTTCTTTCCGGTCTGGATGACATCAGCCGCGTCTTTTCCAGCCTGTATGTCTATGCAAGCCAGAAATATCACCAGGATATGGGAAATCAGAAGTATCAGGGCTATGCCGGAAAGATGGACAGCATGATGGCTGTTCTTGCGGATGCCTCTTCTTTCGTAGAGCCGGAGATCCTGGAGCTTGACGAGGAGACGGTTACAGAATTTGAAAAAGCATATGAGCCGCTCCGTCTGTACGATCGCATATTAAAAGAAAACTTCCGCAAGAAAGAGCACATTCTCTCGCCGGAGATGGAGGCGGTTCTTGCAAAAGCCGGAGAGATGGCATCCAGCCCGGATCAGATTTTCTCGGCATTTTCGAACGCAGACCTCAGATTCCAGCCGGTCACGGATGAAGAGGAAAATCAGGTTCCACTGAGCCACGGCACCTTCGTCGGATTTTTACAGTCCAAGGACCGCCGGGTCAGAAAAGAAGCGTTTGAGAAGTATTATGCGGAGTATGAAAAACACAAAAACATGCTCGCCGCAACGTTCGGTGCCAATCTGAAACAGGCCGCATTCTTTGCAGATGTAAGAAAATATCCATCTGCACTGGCTGCATCGCTGGATGGCGGAAATATCCCGGTTTCGGTTTACGACAAGCTGCTCGAGGCGATTCATGCAAAAATGCCGGCGATGTACCGCTACGTGGCACTGCGTAAGAAGCTGCTCGGTGTGGATGAACTTCATATGTATGATGTTTACGTTTCTCTGACGAAAGAGTACGAGCAGAAATATACGTATGAGCAGGCGATCGAGATCGTGAAGAAAGCGCTTGCCGTGCTCGGGGATGATTATGTGGCACTGCTGGACAAGGGCTTTTCGGAGCGCTGGGTGGATGTTTATGAGAACGAAGGAAAAAAGAGCGGTGCTTACTCCTGGGGTTCTTACGATTCCCATCCGTATGTGCTGATGAGCTTTAACGGAAATATCGATTCGGTCTTCACACTGGCGCATGAGATGGGCCATTCGCTGCATTCCTGGTATTCGAACCATACACAGCCGTTTACGTATGCGGAGTACCGCCTCTTTGTCGCTGAGGTGGCATCAACCTGCAACGAGGCACTGCTGATCCGCTATCTGCTGAAGCATGCGAAAGAAAAAGAGGAGAAGATTTTCCTGCTGAATTATTTCCTGGATCAGTTTAAGGGAACGGTGTTCCGCCAGACGATGTTTGCGGAGTTTGAGAAGCGGATTCATGAGAAGATGGCAGAGGAAGGCACGCTGACGGCGGACGGTATTTCGGAGCTGTATCTGTCGATCAACAAGGAGTATTTCGGACCGGATATGATTTCGGATCCGCAGATCGCGCTGGAATGGGCGAGAATTCCGCATTTTTATACACCGTTCTATGTATATCAGTATGCAACGGGATTTTCGGCGGCGATTGCGATCAGCAGCAAGATCCTGGCAGGGGAGCCGGGTATCGTGGAGAAGTACAAACAGTTCTTAAGCGGCGGCTGCTCGATGGATCCGATCGACCTTTTGAAGATCTGCGGCGTCGATATGACGAAGCCGGAGCCTGTGGAAGAGGCGCTGGATGTGTTTGCTTCTTATGTGGAGGAGCTGGAGAAGCTGACCGCGGAAGCGTAAGCACAGGTTTTAAAGTTGCATAAATTTGATGGGAAATATGTGTGAAAAATATACAAAATTTGGCGCGTTTTTCCCTTGAAAAAGTTTTTGGATATGTTACAATATTATTACAGAGTAAAAATGGATGAGCTGGAAATTGAAAAATATTTGCGATTAAGAGGGAGAATTTCCGTATTTCTGTCGAATGCGGAAGATTAAACGTAAATTTTTCGGAATGCGGCGTTGCTCCTGTAAAAATGGGGAGCGGGCCGCGGCCGGCTATGAAAGAAATATTACTGTTCATTCAGCAGTGAACTGTAACAAAAACAGACGGATAGCAGATGAAGTAAGGGTGAGAGTATGAATTTATATGAGGCTATTTTTGTTAGAAAATCAGTAAGGAGTTATTGTTTTGATACGCTTCCGCCGCAGACTTTGGATAAGATTTGGGAGCATTATAAGGAGATGCCGGCACTGTTTTCGGGCATCGGTGTGGATATGGCGATTCTGGACAACAGAAAAGGGCAGGAGAGAATGCTCAGTATGTTCAGTGTGAAGGCGCCGTATTATATGGCTTTTTATTCGGAGGAGTCAGAACGATACCTGATGAACGTGGGTTATATTATGGAACAGATGGTGCTGTATCTGTGCAGTATCGGACTGGGAACCTGCTTTATCGGAAGTAATCGTGTGAAAAAGGCGGAGCTTGAGAAGAACGGAAAGCGGCTGGTGGGGATCGTCGCTTTTGGTAAGAGTCATGGTTCGCATACGAGACGGCAAAGTGAAGCAAAGAGACTGCCGCTGGAGGATCTTTGTGTGTTCAAAGAGGTGCCGCGGCAGTGGATGACGCAGATGCTGGAAGCGGCGAGACTGTCGCCATCCAGTATGAACAGCCAGCCGTGGAGATTTGTGGTGTATGATAACAGGATTCATATTTTCTCGAAGAAGCACAGTGTGGAGAAGCTTCGGAAGTGGGATGAGGTGAATTTCGGGATTATGTTTGCAAATATGATGGTGGCAGCAGAGGAGCTGTGGCTGGATGTTGACCTGATCAGACTCGGGGATATTTCGCAGAAAAACTTCTCAAATAATCAGTATGTGCTGAGCGCGATTCTGAAGGCGTAGAGGTGAATACGGACGACCTCGGACAACCTCGGACGACCTCGCGTGGCTTCGTACCTGCGGTGCAGCGGGCGAGAAAAAGAGGGCGGAACTTGTGGCGCGGAAGGGGCCCGGAAAAATGAGAATCAACGCAATTCGTCAGGAAACCTGATGTTTTCCCGACTCAGTGCGTTTTGACCTCTGGTATTGTGCACCAGAGGTCATCCCATTTTTCCGGGCCCCTTCTGCGCTCACAGTTCTTGCCCTCTTTTTCTATGCCCGCTGCACCGCAGGTACGAAGCCACGCGAGGTCTGACGGTGGGGACGGGGGTAAAGCGTCTGGATTCGCCAGGAGGCGGATCGGCGTGAGCATGTGGGGTTGGGAGGACGGATGGAAAGGAGTCTGGATTCGTCAGGAGGGTGGTTCGGTGTGAATTTGTGGGGGGAAGACAGCTGTGCGGGTGTCTGATGGAGAGCGAAAATTGAGGGAATCGTAGATACTTTTGATTTTTTTTGAAAAAAATTGAAAATAGGTATTGACAAATGAGGGGAGTTCCTGTATAGTATCATTTGTAAGGTGCAGCGAGCACTTAGCAAGATAAAAATTAATAAATGCGCGAGTGGCTCAGGGGTGGAGTACAACCTTGCCAAGGTTGGGGTCGCGGGTTCGAATCCCGTCTCGCGCTCTGCTGGAAACCGGAATGTGTAAGCATTCCGGTTTTTGCGTTGTGGAAAAATAGATGAAAAAGAAATCTTATTTTTAAAACTTAAGAATATTGCATTTTAAATTTTCATATGCTATAATGCCGATAGGCAATGAAATGAATGGCTTGCAAAGTCAACAAAAGCCCCACGAGCTGCAACTCGTGGGGTTTTCTGTGCCTTTTGGGCAAGGCGGCTTAAACCTTAGGCTGGCTGCCAGTTATTTCTTACCGTCCAGCCATTTGCAGATATAGTAGGCTACTATACTTGCCATAACGGAAAGAAAAAATGAAATGAATAGTTCTTGCACTGTCAACCCTCCCTTCTCTGCCTGTCTGGGAGTGGCAACGTTCATTAGTATAACATACAATTCTTATTTCTAAAATAAAAAAATTCCCTGTTTTTATAAAAATTCAAGGCTTCGAAAAAAAGTTCTTGCCCGGTAGTTACTACCGTACGGTATGCTAAGGATAACAAAGCAAATCAGCGAAAGGGGAATGTAGTATGAACATTACGATGGAGAATTTTAAAACCGCAAAGTATGATGTGTTTTCTATTTTTGATGACCGCTGGGGTTTGTGTACTGCGGGTACGCCAAGGGAGTATAATACGATGACGATCGGATGGGGTACGATGGGGACGATCTGGGGACCGCCAAAGAAAGGAAAGCAGATCATTACCGTATTTATCCGGGAAAGCCGCCGGACGCATCAGATTCTGCAGAAGGAAGACGAGTTTACGGTCTGCTTTTTTCCAGAGAAATATCGGAAGGATCTTGGAATCCTGGGATCAAAATCGGGAAATGATGTGCCGGATAAGATCAGTCTGACCAGTCTGACACCGAAGATGCTGGGAAATGCGGTTGGATTTGAAGAGGCAGAGCTGACCTTTGTCTGCAAAAAAATCTATGCGGTCAGAATGGAGAAAGAAGATCTGCCGGAATTTACGCGCGATACTTTATATAAAGATGGCGATCTCCATTATCTGTATATGGGCGAGATTGAAGATGTCTTTGGCATGATTGAGGAATGAAACAGGAAAATTGGCGTGATGTATCAGTATTTCTTATCACAATCTTGTATATACTGCACCGGGCAGAAAGGCATCAGACTGCGTGAAATGCGGAAAATGTGAGAAAGTATGTCTGCAGCACCTGCAGATCAGAAACCTGCTGGAGGATGTGGTGAAAGAGTTTGAAGCGGAGCGTGCTTGAAAAAATTTCCGAAATTTACAAAAAGTACATCTGATCAGGGAGTAACCTGATCAGATGTACTTTTTTGTACGCAGTATATCAGAGTTTGATCCAAGGGGACCATTCTACTGCAGAATAATTGGATTAATAGTTGGCTTTATAAGAATTTCTCTTTTCCGCCGTCACACGGTGCATCCGCTCCGCCATCACAACCATCAGAATCAAAATGGCCATCAGGAATACCGGATACAGTCCGAAGGAAATATGCTGGCCGAGAACACCGAAAACCGGCGGCATCAGGCAGGTTCCGACGTAAGCAAAGGCCATCTGGATGCCGATGATTCCCTGGCTTAAGTCGGCACCGAAGTTTGCCGGTGTCTCGTGAATGATGGAAGGATAAATCGGCGCACAGCCAAGTCCGATCAGGATCAGGCCGATAAACAGAAGGGAATCGCCAAGCGGCAGCAGCATCAGAATCGTGCCGATTGCGATGACAGCCTGTCCCAGCCGAATCATTTTCTGATCATTTAATTTCATCGTGATGAAACCGCAGAAGAACCGTCCGATCGTGATGCCAATGTAGAACAGGCTTGCCCAGCTTGCTGCGCGTTTTGCATCAATGCCGCGGAACAAAGTACAGTAGCTTGCAGCCCACATGCCGGCAGTAGATTCTACTGCGCAGTAGCAGAAAAAGCAGGTCAGAACCTCTTTGACACCGGGAACGCGGATCAGGCGGGAAAAATTTCTCTGCTCCGGAACGGAGTTCTCATCTGCAGAAGCATCAGCAGATGGCTTCTGCCAGAGAGGAAGACTGAAAAATAAAATCAGAGTCAGCACAATCTGGAACAGGGCGATGGTACGGTAGCCGTTGTTCCAGGTGGAATGATTGATGGCATATCCCATGACGACCGGACCGGTGCTGCATCCGACGCCCCACATACAGTGCAGCCAGCTCATATGGCGGGCTTTGTAGTGCAGGGCAACGTAGTTGTTCAGGGCTGCGTCCACGCTTCCGGCGCCGAGACCATAGGGGATACCCCAGAGGCAGAGAGCGAGAAAAGAGTGGCTGACGGAGAAACCAAACAGCGCAACCGCTGTTGTGAGAACGCTTACCGCCGTGATTTTTCCGGTGCCGAAGCGGGTATTCAGACGGTCGCTGTTCAAACTGGATACGATTGTTCCGGCGGCAATAATCATAGAAATGATGCCGGCAGAAGAAACAGAAGTTCCAAGCTCCTGATACATGACCGGCCACGCTGAGCCGAGCAGAGAATCCGGCAGTCCGAGACTGATGAATGCCAGATAAATGACTGGTAACAAAAGTGAAACCATGGTAAAAACCTCCTCTTAAGAAAAGATAAAATAAGAATGAATCGTTTTATTGCGTTTAACGCAAAACCAACATTCATAAGCAGTTTTAAAGTATCATAACCGATAAAAAGAATCAATACTTTCTTTTTTTGATTTTACGATAAAATCTTTGTGGAAAAAGCTGTAAATTTATTTATTAATGTAGATTATTTTTTATATCAAATTTATTAGTTGTACTTTACAGTACGGAGAAGATCGTGGTACACTAAAAGAAGACTAGTTGCGGTTCCCGCATCGGTGAACAGTAACCGGGCATCCCGGTTTGCCGGGGCATTCATATTTAAGAGAACCCAAGGGAGAAAAAATACACAAAGAGAGGTAGACAAGAAATGGGAGGCTTTTTTGGAGTTGCATCAAGAAAAGACTGTACACTGGAACTGTTTTATGGAGTAGACTATCACTCACATCTCGGAACAAGAAGAGGCGGTATGGCGACATACGGGGCAAATGGCTTTTCACGTGCTATCCACAACATTGAAAATTCACCGTTCCGTACAAAATTTGAGCGTGATGTGGAAGAAATGGAGGGAAACCTCGGCATTGGCTGCATTTCCGACTATGAACCGCAGCCGCTTCTGATCCAGTCACACCTTGGAAGCTTTGCGATTACCACGGTTGGAAAAATCAACAACATGGATCAGCTTTTAAAAGAGGTTTACGGCAATGGCCGCACCCATTTCCAGGAGATGAGCACCGGTCAGATCAATGCAACCGAGCTTGCGGCATCTCTGATCTGCAGTGAAAAGACGATTCCGGAGGGCATCCGCCATCTGCAGGATGTTGTTGACGGTTCCATGACGCTGTTGCTGCTGACAAAAGACGGTATCTACGCTGCGCGCGATAAAAAAGGCCGTACCCCACTTGTTATTGGAAAGAAAGAGGGAGCGTACTGCGCATCCTTTGAAAATTTTGCATATCTGAACCTGGGTTACACGGATTACCATGAACTCGGACCGGGAGAGATTGACTTTATTACGCCGGAGAGCGTCGAGATGCTCGTGCCGCCGCAGGAGGAGATGAAGATCTGTTCCTTCCTGTGGGTTTACTATGGTTACCCGACCGCGTCCTACGAGGGGATCAATGTAGAGGAGATGCGATATCACTGCGGTGCCATGCTTGCCAAACGTGATGCGGGAAGCAATGTCCACCCGGATCTCATTGCAGGCGTGCCGGATTCCGGAATTGCCCATGCAATCGGCTATGCGAATGAGTCCAAAGTTCCGTTTGCAAGACCATTCATCAAATATACCCCGACCTGGCCACGCTCCTTTATGCCGACAAATCAGGAACAGAGAAATCTGATTGCCCGAATGAAGCTGATCCCGGTGCAGGCACTGATCGATCAGAAAAAACTGCTGCTGATCGACGACTCCATCGTGCGCGGTACGCAGCTCCGTGAGACAACGGAATTTTTATATCAGAGCGGTGCAAAAGAAGTTCATGTCCGCCCGGCGTGCCCGCCGCTGTTGTATGGCTGCAAATTCCTGAATTTCTCCCGCTCCAAATCCGAGCTGGATCTGATCACCAGACGGATTATTCTGGAAAAAGAGGGAGAAAACGCAGAGAAAGTACTGGAAGAGTATGCAGATCCGACCAGCGACCGCTACGAGTCCATGTGCCAGGAAATCTGCCGCCGTCAGAATTTCACCAGCCTCAGGTATCACCGTCTGGACGATCTGGTAGAGTCGATCGGACTGCCGAAATGCAAAATGTGTACCTATTGTTTTGACGGAAAAGAATAAACAGGTTATAATGGTTTTTAAACAGGCCAGCTGACAGAAAAATAAGAGTCTGTCGGCTGGCTTTTTTCTGTAGGAAAAAGAAGAAAAATATATTGGGGGCTTACCTATGGGAATTAGTATTCTGATTGTAGATGATGATAAGCTTCTGGTGGAAAAACTGGAAGAAACCGTCAACTGGAGCGGAATTGGAATTGATATGGTATTTACGGCGAACAACATCCGCCAGGCGCAGAAGCTGCTGGAAGAGTATCCGATAGAAATGCTGCTGTGTGACATTGATATGCCGCAGGGGAACGGGCTGGAGCTTCTGGAATGGATCCGGTACAAAAAGCTGGATATCGAATGTACCTTTCTGAGCAGCTATGCAAATTTCGCGTATGCGCAGATGGCGTTGAAGCTGTCGTCAAGGGAATATCTGTTAAAACCGATTTCCAATGTGGATCTGGAAACAGCGCTGCGCAGAATTGTCGGGATTGTGCAGGAAAAACATCAAAAACAGAAGAAACAGGAGAAAAAAGGAGAGAATGAAAAGCAATTCTGGGAGGATCTTCTGGTTCAGTGTCTGCAGGAGGAGTATTGGATTGAAAGGGCAAAAAAGAGCGGATATTGTACTCCGGATGAGACCTTCCGTCTGATTCTGCTGCGGGTACTGGAAATTCCGGATAAGGAACATTATAAAAAAGAGATCAGCTTATATAATTTTGTGATTACAAATGTTCTGACGGAATATGTGGAAACAACAGAAATGCAACTGGAAACCGTGGTACATGTCAGTGATCTGGAATGGGCAGTTGTGTTGCGAAATCACGGAAGTGCGATGGGAACGCAGGAGGAACTGGCAGGACTGCGGACCTGTCTGGCGGGCGCGTTTCCGGCAAGATTCTGCATGTACATGGGAAAACCGGCGGTACTGGATGAGATTTCAAAGAGCCGCGATCAGCTCGAAGAGATGGAAAAGTATGTAGTGCCGGATGAAACAGGGATTCTGTATGAGACACGCTGGTCTTTCGTAGAGCGCGATTATCAGGAAATGCCGTGGAAAACGTATCTGGCTGAGATGGAGCGATCCGATTCCCTTGCGGCTGTGCGGGAAAAGCTGCAGGAATATCTGAGAAAGCGTGAGAAAAGTGGCGGTCTGCGAAAAGATTTCACAAGTCGTTTTTTTGAAGAAATGATACAGAATATATATGTTTATTTAAAAGAAAGCAATATCGTTTTCGGACAGATTTTTGACAGTGAAGAGTATGAAACGAAACGGAGAGAGGCGGTTCTCTCTGTGGTAGGTGCCCATGCGTTCATCGATTATCTGTTTGATGTGCTGGAAGGTCAGAAAAAGAACGAATCCCGCAGTGACAATGTGGTGGAGCAGCTAAAAGACTATATCGAACAGAATCTGAACGAGGATCTTTCAAGATCCGTGCTTGCAGGAAAAGTGTTCCTCTCAGAGGACTATGTTTCCAAAATTTTTATGAAAACAACGGGAATGTCGCTTCCGAATTATATTGCTGAGCGGCGCATTGAGCGGGCAAAGGAGTATTTGCGCAGTTCATCGCTTCCGATTAGCAAAATTGCGATGGAAGTCGGCTATGGAAATTTTTCTTATTTCAGTAAAACGTTCCGGGAGCTGGTCGGATGTACACCAAATGAGTACCGGAGCAGACAAAAATAACAAAAAAACGATGTCAATAACAAAAAAACGTTCTGATTAAAAAAGAGATGTGAAAAGACATCTCTTTTTTAATATACAGACTGCCGGAAAATGATAGAAAAACGCCCCTCTTTTTTGTATAATATGTTCATCGGTTGAAACGAGAGCATGAAAAAGAAAAATTGTAACGATTCAGAGCCATGCGAAATGGAAGAAAAATCGAGATGGGACTCTGAACAGTTACGAAAAATTTAAAGGAAAGAAGGGATGATATGTGAGCGCCAACCATAGTAAAACCAAAAAGAAAAGCTCCATAGGATTTGTAGAGGAAGTGAGAAGAAGCAGGCCATTATATTTACTGATGCTTCCTTCCATCATCATTTTTGCACTGTTTACGTACTATCCGATGTACGGAATTGTGATTGCATTTAAAAACTTTACACCTGCGGAAGGAATTATGGGAAGCAGCTGGGCTGGACTGAAATACTTCAAACAGTACTTTAACTCCTATCAGTTCGGTCTGACCATTAAAAACACAATTATCATCAGTCTTTACACCATCGCGGTAACATTTCCGCTTCCGGTTATCATGGGACTGCTGGTTAACCAGATGAAGGCACAGAAGTTTAAAAAATTCTTCCAGGTATCAACCTATCTGCCGCACTTCATCTCCACCGTTGTTATGGCCGGAATGCTGATCCTGTTTCTTTCCCCAAGTACAGGTATTATCGCAAAGCTGGTGGGAATGCTTGGATTCAAGCTCCCGAACCTGATGGGAAGTGCAAAAGCATTCCCGCACATTTATGTATGGTCTGAGGCATGGCAGCATGTAGGATGGGACAGTATCCTCTATATCGCAACACTTTCCTCTGTAGACCCGACCCTGTATGAAGCGGCAACAATGGACGGTGCCAACAAATGGCACAAAATGATCCACATCGATGTTCCGGCTCTGCTGCCGACGGCAACCATCATGTTTATCATGAGAATGGGAAGCGTTATGAGCATTGGATTTGAGAAGGTTTACCTGCTGCAGAATACACTGAACAGTACTTCAAGTGAGATCATTTCCACCTATGTGTATAAGATGGGTCTTGTGAGCAGCCAGTACAGCCTTTCCGCTGCAATTGGCCTGTTCAACAACATTATCAACCTGATTCTTCTTCTGGCAGTCAACTTCATTTCCAGTAAAATGAGTGATACCTCACTGATCTGACAGAATTTTGAGCCTACATAGGAATGGAGAGCAAAAATATGAGTAAAGCAAAAGCAGTATCAACAAATAAAGTAAAGAAATCCAGAGAAGACTGGATTTTCGATATCATCCTGTATACGATCGGCGTGCTTCTGATCATCATCACCCTGTATCCGATGTACTTCATCATCATTGCATCGTTCAGTGATCCGGCAGCCGTATCCAACGGACAGATTATGTTCCTTCCGAAAGGAGTTAACTTCAAAGGATACAAACAGCTGGCGAGCTATGCAAAGCTGTGGACCGGCTACCGTAACACGATTGCTTACGTAATTATGGGAACACTTGTGACAATTGTTGTCAATATTCCGGCTTCCTACGCGCTTTCCAGAAAGCATTTATATGGAAGAAAATTCTTCACGGCATTTTATCTGATCCCGATGTTCTTCACCGGTGGTCTGATCCCGACCTACCTGGCAGTACAGAGATTTCATCTGCTGGATACCTTCTGGGTTATGGTTGTTCCGTTCTCCGTTGTAACGTATTACATCATCGTAGGACGAACGTTCTTCAACAACAGTATCCCGGAGGAGCTCTGGGAGGCGGCGCAGCTGGATGGATGTGGATACCTTGGATTCTTCTTCAAGATTGTGCTTCCGCTTTCCAAAGCCGTTATCGCTGTTATTGCCCTGTGGGCAGCAGTAGGACAGTGGAACTCCTACTTTAATGCATTGATTTATATCCGAAGCGAAAGTCTGCAGCCGCTGCAGATTGTCCTTCGAAGCATTCTGGTCGGCAATCAGACCATGAGTGCCATGAGTACCGGCGCTGCAGCCGTTGAGGCAAAGCAGATGGCCGATCTTATCAAATACGCGATCATCGTGGTTTCCTCCGCGCCGATCATGTGTATGTACCCGTTAGTGCAGAAATACTTCAATCAGGGTGTTATGCTCGGATCCCTGAAAGGCTGATCCTGCGGACAGGAGAGAAGTATTGCAAATAAAAAAATCATAAAGGAGAGATGATGATGAGAAAGAAAACGAAAATGGCCTGGAGCGTTGCTCTTTCGGCCGCAATGGCAGCCGGACTGCTTGCAGGATGTGGAAGTAATGGAGGAGCGGAAAGTACGAGTGGAAGCACTGCAGCAAGTTCTGCCAAGACAGAATCTTCTGCCAGTGACACGACAGATACCAGTGACCGCCCAACCTATAAGATTGCAACGGTAAGATGGACCGATACCTGGCCGACCGATTTCCTGCATGAAGGCGTCATGAAAGAAATCGAGGACAAGATGAATATCAACATCGACTGGCAGGTTTATTACAACAGTGACTGGTCCGAGCAGAAATCTCTGCTGCTGGCTTCCGGAGACCTCCCGGATGCATTTCTTGGCTCCATCTGCTTAACACAGGCAGATATGGCACAGAACAAATCGGCATTCCTGGATCTGACAGATCTGATCGAAAAAGATATGCCGAACCTGAAAGCAGCCTTTGAGGCTGATCCGGAACTGAAAGCAGTCTGCACCAGCCGTGACGGAAGAATCTACAGCTTACCGAAGAAGCTTCCGCTTCGTCCGAAGGTTTGCGGCGATGTTATGTGCATCAACCAGGAATGGCTGGATAACTTAGGACTGGAAACACCGAAGACCTATAAAGAGCTGGAAGAGGTTCTTGTTAAATTTGCGACAGAAGATGCTGATGGTGACGGGGATCCGACCAACGAAATCGGTATCACAAATTCAGCAGGCAGCGGACTGTTAAGCGGTGATCTGCGCCACATTCTTTCCCCGTTCGGAACCATGGTAAGCCGTGACGGAAACTACATGGGACTGAATGGCGAAGGAAAACCGGTCTTCATGCCGATGGAAGAAAATTACAAAGAAGCAGTAAAATGGATGCGTCAGTTATGGGAAGAGGGCGTTGTTGACCCTGAGTACTTCACACAGGATGGCTCCATGAAGACAGCAAAACAGCAGGCAGATGGAGGTTCTCAGGTAGGTCTTATCTTTGGATGGACTGCAGATGCTGAGGTTGGCCCGAACGTAAATCAGTTTAAGACCCTTGAGGCAGTAGAAGGCTACGATGGAAACCACTACGTAGAAGCAGCAACCAATTACCTTGATATCTCCGACCGTGAGTTCATGATCTCCAAAGACTGTAAAGATCCTGACACCCTGCTGAAGTGGGCAGATGAATTTTACACCGATCTTGCATCGTTACAGACCTTCTATGGTTCCGTTGGAAGCCAGATCACAGACAATGGCGACGGAACCTACAATGTAGATGTACCAAGCGATGGATCTTCTCTGGATACCTCTGCATGGTCCAACTCCTTACGTGATTTCGGTCCGAAATACATGAACGAGGATTTCTATGACAAAGTTTCTCTTCCGGAGGATCAGGGCGACGGTGTCAAACTGGCCGATGATGCAATTAATGAGAAATACGTTGATACTGAGAAAAACTGTGGATTCCCGATGGTTCAGTATACCGACGAAGACCTTTCCAGAATCACGGCAATCGGAACCGATATCTATAAATATGTAGAAGCACAGTATGCGCACTGGGTAGTAGACGGCGGCATCGATGATGAGTGGGATTCCTACATCGATCAGCTGAAAGCTATGGGCATTGACGAGTTCCTTCAGATTCAGACAGATGCTTACAATGCATACAAAGAAAATCTGGCAAAATAAACAGAAAAAATATTACCTGTAAGAAGCAGGCGTTGATCCGGCGGGTCAATGTCTGAAGTGCAAAACAGCAGGAGAAACGGCAGGCCAGAAATGACCTGCCGTTTTTGACAAAAGGAGGATTTTTACATGTTTTTGGAAAAAGAGGGTAAGTTAATTTATTCTTACGATGGCGAGACCGTCTGCATCGAAGCGTGGGGGAAAGATGCACTGCGTGTGCGCGCGACAAAAAATCGAAGCTTTACCGGCCGCGACTGGGCGCTGGAAGCAAAGGACGCGCATGCGGGAGAGGTTGAAATCTTTGAGGATCCATCAGCAAAAGGCGGAGCCTTTGCCAATATGTACGAGGGAACGGATACTTCCTACGGAAAAATCACAAACGGAAAGCTTCATGCAGTGATCGATTCCGGCAGCGTCATTACGTTCTATCATGAGGATGGAAGAGTTCTGTTAAAGGAGCATTTCCGCCGTCTGCGCGATGAGGAAAGCATGCCGCTCAACATCATGGGACGCGAGTACAGCAACGGCGTCGGGGATAATTTCCGTATTGTAACGCGGTTTGTGGCAAGAAAAGGCGAGAAAATCTTCGGAATGGGACAGTATCAGCAGCATGAGCTGGATCTGAAGGGCTGTATGCTGGAGCTGGCACAGAGAAACTCACAGGTTAGTGTTCCGTTCTATCTTTCCAGTATCGGCTACGGCTTCTTATGGAACAATCCGGGCGTCGGACAGGTGATGTTTGCGAATAATGGAACGGAATGGGTAACGGAATCCGGGAAAGAAATCGATTATCTTGTGATTGCAGGTGATACGCCTGCCGAGATCGAGGAGAATTATATGACGCTGACCGGAAAACCGCCGATGATGCCGGAATATGGCATGGGCTTCTGGCAGTGTAAGCTCCGCTACTGGAATCAGGAACAGCTTCTGTCTGTAGCAAGAAAATACAAAGAGCTTGGCGTACCGCTTGATGTAATTGTCGTCGATTTCTTCCACTGGACGAAGCAGGGCGAGTTCAAATTTGATCCGAAATACTGGCCGGATGTGCCGGGCATGTGCCGCGAATTAAAGGAGATGGGAATTCAGGTTGTTGTGTCGGTATGGCCGACCGTTGACATTTATTCCGAAAACTTCGAGGAGATGAAAGAGAAGGGTTATCTGGTTCGCACGGAGCACGGTGTACCGCTGACGATGCTCTGCGGCGGAAATGAAGTTTTCTTCGATGCGACTAACCCGGATGCAAGAACATATGTCTGGGAGAAGATCAAGAAAAATTATTATGATCAGGGTGCCAAGCTCTTCTGGCTGGATGTGGCAGAGCCGGAATACAGCGTTTATGATTTCAAGAACTACCGTTATCAGCTCGGAAGCGTACAGGAGGTCGGAAATATTTATCCGAAATATTATCTGAAAGCGTTCTACGACGGCATGACAGCAGAGGGCGATGCGATGCCGATCAGCCTGATCCGTTCCGCCTGGGCGGGCAGTGCAAAATACGGTGCGCTTGTCTGGTCGGGCGATATTGTAAGCTCCTTTGAGTGCTTCCAGCGCCAGGTACAGGCAGGGCTTAACATGGCGATTGCCGGTATTCCGTGGTGGACCACCGATATTGGCGGTTTCCACGGTGCCAGAACCGACGACCCGGATTTCCATCGTCTGTACATCCGCTGGTTTGAGTACGGATGCTTCTGTCCTGTCATGCGTCTGCATGGAAACCGCAATCCACAGGAGGGCTACGGCGCAGAGCAGATCGGCTCCGGCAGTGATAATGAGATCTGGAGCTTTGGCGATAAGGCATATGAAATTTCAAAAAAATACATTTTTCTGCGTGAGCGCCTGAGGGATTATATCCGGGCACAGATGAAGAAAGCACATGAGGACGGAACTCCGGTAATGCGGCCTGTTTTCTATGATTTTCCGGCCGATCAGGAAAGCTGGAATGTGGAGGACGCTTATCTGTTCGGACCGGATCTCTATGTTGCACCTGTGATGGAGGATCACGTAACGGAGCGCGAGGTTTATCTCCCGGATGGAACAGCATGGTTTAACGCATGGACCGGAGAAAAGTATGAGGGAGGACAGAACGTAACGGTTGCTGCACCGCTGGATACTATTCCGGTATTCGTAAAAGAAGGAGCGGATGCAGAAAAGCTGCTGAACATTTTCTCTGAATAAGAGAATGTTACCGCTCACCGGTACCAGGCGAACGGTAACAAAGAATCATGTTCTCACCATGTAAAGCACGGACTCTGCATGGACAAAGCCCAAAAATGTGATATAATGGGCTGTGTTACAAAGAACATAGTTGCAAATATATTCCGTGAGTGTAAAACGACTGCCGGAGCTGCGCGGTAAGGTGCGGCGTCCGGCAGTCGCTCTGCAGACAGAAAAAAAGGAGGGGTGGATGCGCTTATGAATCTCTGGCAGAAAGGAAAACGAAGGATGCTGCGCAGCGTTCGAATACGCAGTTTGAAGGATACGTCCCTGCGGCTTGGAACTCCGGTTTTTCTGGTCCTGATGGGGCTTGTTGTCTGCCTGCTCTGGGGCGTTTGGGAAAACCGCAAGCTGGCAGATAAATATATTGCCGATACGGCAAAGCTCTATGTCGATCAGATCAACCGTGATATGTCGCAGATCAACAGTGAACTGATCTATCTGCTGGATTCTGACAGCAACATCAAAGAAATCCCGGATCAGATAACATCGACAGATGCTCAGTATTATGAAATGGAGCAGACGCTGCGGGAGCGAAACCGCGTGCTGAAGATCCGTTACCATGAGATACAGACCTTCTTTGTCTACGGCCAGAAAGCCAATGTTCTGATTACGGACAGCGGAACTATGTTTACCGAGAGTAAGGGAATGACAACGCTGAATCAGATGCTGATGTCCTATCTGCAGATTATGACATCCAAGGATTCGATCAGCACACAATGGACCGTGATTACGTTTGGCGACGACGACTATATTGTCGGCTGGTACGCGAAAAACAAAAAAGTTATCGGCTGCGTCATCAATCTGAATCTGATTTTCCGGACCATCCGCGCCAAAACAGAGGAGTATGATGTCATTCCGTTTATGGTAGATGCCAGAGGGCGCGTGATGACGCAGGCAGACACATCGGAAAAATATAAGAATGAGATTATCGATTTTTCCAAAGCGGGAAAGAAAAAGGAGAAAAATGCGACGGTCTATTCCTACCAGCTTGGCACGGTCGGAAAAATCAATCTTATGGTTCTTCCGGGAGGAGGTATTCTTGAGAATGTACTGATTATGCAGATTGCATTCGTCGTCCTGATCGCGGTTCTTCTGCTTGTCTGCGCACTGGAAATTACAGCATATTACCACCGGATTCTGGAACCGCTGGAAAAATTCGGACAAAAACTGGAGGAGCTGGAAAAAGAACAGAGTCTGAATGACGATGGAAGCAACAATCTGTTAGAGCTGGAGTCTGTGAGCGGCAAATTCAAGGAACTGCTGCGGAAAATACAGGGATTGAAAATTGCAATCTACGAAAAAGAGCTTGCCGAACAGAAAGCCGAGCTGGAATACACGCAGGAACAGATCAAGCCACATTTTTTCCTGAACTGCCTGAGCCTGATTCATGGCATTGCAGATAAGAATAATGAGGGAGAGATTGTGGAAATTACAACGGTGCTGTCGGATTATATGCGCTATATTTTTCAGGATTCCAAGAAACAGCGGAATGTGGAGGAAGAGCTGGAACACATTGAGGCATATATCCGCATCCAGAAGCTGCGGTACGGAGAAGAAGCCTTTTCCTTTGAAGCGACGATGGACGGTGATATCGGAGAATGGAAGGTTCCGTCTCTCCTGTTGCAGACACTGGTGGAAAACTCCGTAGTACACGGTGTATCCCTGGACCGGAAGAGCGAGATTTCCCTGTATCTGACAAATGAAACGTATGAAGACGGCGAGTACCTCTACATTTGCATTTCCGATACCGGAAACGGATTCTCAAAAGAAGCATTGGATGCGATCGAACATGACACGCCGATCATCTATCACGGCCGCCACCATGTCGGCATTTCCAATATCAAACGCCGTCTGGCACTGATGTACGGGGAACGGGCAAGTATTACGTGTTCTAACATGGATGAAAATTACGGAGCTGTTGTAGAAGTACGGCTTCCGAAAACAGAATAAAGAGAAGAGAGAATAGCAAAGGCGGGAATTCCGGGAAAAGATGCAGGAGGTTCCCGCTTTTTTGTCGGGAGAGCGATCGGACAAAAGGAACTCCTGGGAGGCGTTTGAAAAAAATGACAGGAGTTCCCGGAAGCTTTGGATTCCGAAGAACTCCTGTAAAGGGGAGAGATAATTCAAAAATTGTGTTTAAAATCAGATGCGGGAAACTCCGTCATCGGTATAACGCTCGTAGGAAGCGCCTTCGTATCCGACCATGCGGATGCTTTCCTCTTTGATATCCGGTACGGATTCTGCAAAATCGGCAACCGGGATTGCGCAGCCTTTGCGGATGAAGAGCGGAACCTCATTCAGAGCAACTTCTACATAGTGGATACCTTTCGGAAGAATCTCCTGGAACATGTTTCCGTTGCCGAGAAATTTTACAAACATCATTTCTTCCGGCAGATATACGTAACGGCCGATGGCATTCTGGGTGTAAACCGGTGCGATCATGATCTCGTTACCGATCATTAACTGATCTTCTGTATTTCTTGCCAGCTTGTCGTCCGGATAAACGAAGGCAAGCGGTTTGAAGTACATATCGTCGTTTAAAGCAGCCTTCATGTACTCGCTGTACAGATACGGAACGAGGCGGTAGCGGACGCCGATGACGTTGCGGAAGTCCTCGATATGCTCAAACTGGTAAGGTTCCTGCTCACGTGTTCCAAGTGCGGCATGGTTTCTCATCAGAGGAGTGAAAACACCAAGTGCCAGCCAGCGGAGCAGCAGGTCTCTTGTGGTATTTGCACCGAATCCGCCGAGGTCGGCTCCGGTATAGAGGAAACCGCACATGTTGAGGGACGGCATCATCTTCAGGTTCAGCAGGATGTGTGACCACCACGAGCAGTTGTCTCCGGTCCAGATTCCACCGTAACGGTGCATGCCGATGTAGGAAGAACGGGAGAACATCAGGATTCGCTTATCCGGGGAAATTCGTTCAAAAGCTTCACCGGCAGAACGGGTCATGTTGTAGCCAAACAGATTGTGTACCTTGTCATGGCGGACCTGTTCGCCGTTTACGTTGTGATAGAAGCGTTTATAGTCCTCATGGTTGTTTGCCAGTGCCTGAAGCTTTTCGCCTACCATGTAGTGCGGAACCTCCGGGTCACCTTCCACATATTTCTTTGCAGTCTCCTTGAAATCAGCAAGGCCTTCCTGGGAATAGAAGATGGATGGCTCGTTCATGTCATTCCAGAAGGCATCGATTCCCTTGGAAACGAGAACATCGTATTTGTCACCAAACCATTTTCTGGCATCTGCATTTAAGACATCCGGGAAATGAGTCCAGCCCGGCCATACAGTAGCTTCGAAGTAGGAGCCATCCTCGCGGCGGCAGAAGTAGCCTTTTTCACAGCCCTCTTCGTAAATGTCATAACCCTCTTCGACTTTCACACCGGCATCGATGATCGGAACGAGATGGATCTTTTCTTTTTTCATATCCTGTACAAATCCCTCGAAATCCGGGAAACGTTCTTCATTTACGGTGAAGTCCTTGTAATCCTGCATGTAGTCAATATCCATGTAAACCATATCGAGCGGCACATGGTTTTCGCGGTATTTTTTCACTACCGTGCGGAAATCATCCTCTGTTTTGTAGCCCCAGCGGCTCTGACCGTAACCGAAAGCAAACTTCGGAGCAATGTAGCTGCGTCCGATAATGCCACGGAACTGTTTTACGATATCAAGATCGGAATCACCGGTGATCATGTAAACGTAGAGATCTGCGTTTTCGCAGGAAACGGTCATCGTATCGGAAGTTGTGTAGCCGATATCGAAACGCAGGGTGCCCGGATAATCGAAGAAGAATCCTACGTGTGTCTTGCCGGAGATGATGATGAAGTTGTGTGCTGCATACAGAGAGGTTTTGCTCTCTACGTGATTTGGATCATCGGCGCAGTCACTGATGTAAAGAAAGCCGCGTTTGTTGATACCGCGGTTGGCTTCGCCAAGTCCGAATACCATGTCATCGTCAGCAAGCTTTGTGGTGAAGGAAAAGCCGTTCTCGGTGGAGAAGGTACCGTAATCCGGGTTTCCTTCGGAAGAGGGGATCTCTTTTACAACGGCTTCGGTTTCAAATGGGGTTCCGTAGACAAATTTTTTTACCATGTCATCCTCCTTGTAACATAAATGGAAAATATAGTGTTTTGGTGAGGTTTAGCGCAACACCTTTATAATTTTATTATAACAGGGATCAGGAAAATGTCTAGCAAAAATCATCCTTTTTTTAACCGAATCAAGTAAGTCCCCTGCTTCCATTGCGAAAAGCAATAAGCAGTGGGTGGGGACTTGCTTGTATCAGGAGTGGTACAAGCCACTCCTGATAAGCTGCGAAGCAGCTATTCGGTTATGAGCAAGTAGCGAAGCGGATTGCGAATATCCGCTTTGACCAAAAAACGCGGTAACTGCGCAGAGTCATGCGAAAGGGAAGAAAAATCAGTCTTTTTCGGAAATTTCGGCTGATGTTTTCTCTTCTGTGCGTTTTCGGAAATCCCGGGGGCTGCAGCTGTAGGTACGAAGGAAGATTTTGGAATAGTAGCTCTGATGATTGAAGCCGCATGCAGTACAAATTTCCGCGATCGACAGTTTCGTATTGTTTAAAAGATGGCAGCTCACCTCCAGGCGGTAATGGTTCAGAAAATCGATCGGACTCTGGTTCAGATAACGGCGGAAAATCTGACAGCACTTGTTGCGGCAGACTTTTCCGGCGGCCGCAATTTCGTCGAGATTGATGGACTCGCTGTAGTGGCTGTAAATATAAGACACCATATCACGCTGTACGAGAAGATCCGGCTCCTTCGGTTTTGCGGCCGCCTCATTTGGCATCATCGGATGGCTGCGCAAAAGACGGCACCATAAAAGCGATAGAAGTGCGGCGGCTTCTATTTCATAGGCGGCCGGATGCTCTTTTTTAATGCGGAGAATTTCAGGAAGAAGCTGCAGTGCTTCGGCATCCTCCGGAAACTCCGGTTTTAAATGAAGATATTCCAGAGACGGATTCGAGAGAACCGGTGCAATATACGACTGGTACAGAACACTGTTCGTGATGAAAATTTTGGGATGACACAGAATACGGATAAAATCGCAGTCCTGCCCGTTTTCGGAATATCCATAGTGCATTTGGCGGGAATTGACCATGAGTGCTTCACCGGTGTTTAATAGAACACGTTTTCCATTCATATAATAGTTCATCTGTCCGGAGCGGATATACACCCATTCGATGTCTTCATGCCAGTGGCAAAGTGCCCTGTGATTCGGATAGGCGGAAAGAAGTCCTTCCCGAATAGAAAGCGGAATGCCGACTTCATCGTAACGGACGATTTCAGATGCATCCTGCATGATTTTTGTTATAGGATCATTGACCATAAAAAGCTCCTCTTTCGTCTTGTTAAAAAATACAATAATTATAAAATACGGAATGTTGTCATTGAAAAAACGCTAAATTCGAGATAATATATTATAACATATCATAATGTTGAGGTCAAAAGGTGTTTAGCCCCATTTGATACTATAGCAATCGTCGAAAACAATATGCACAAAGAAAAGGAGAAAAGGGAAAAACATGAATCAGGTAGAACGAAGAAAAAAACAGATGGCTTACATCGCGGATCAGGAGTGTGGGGAAGAGATGAATGCATGTAAACGAATCCTGCACGAGCTGAATACGGTAGACCGTACCGATGGCGATGCAATTTGCAAAATTGTAAAGCGATTATTTGGAAAATCAGATGGAGCGTTTGTAAATCCGCCGTTTTACTGCGATTACGGAAAAAATATCGAGGTCGGTAAAAACTTCTTTGCAAATTATAATTGTATGATTATCGATGTGGCAAAGGTTACCATTGGGGAGAACTGTATGATGGCGCCGAATGTTGCAATTTATACCGCTGGTCATCCAATTCATCCGGCAGCAAGAAATTCTGCTTATGAATATGGGATTGAGGTAACGATCGGTGATAATGTATGGCTTGGCGGAAACACGGTTGTTGTGCCGGGGGTACATATCGGAAGTAATGTGGTTATCGGAGCAGGAAGCGTCGTGACAAAAGATATTCCGGACTGGAGCGTTGCCGTGGGAAATCCGTGCCGTGTGGTAAAAAAGATTACAGAAGAAGATAAACAGTATTATTTCAAGGACAGAAAATTTGATGATGAGGCATGGGAAGTCATCAAAGATCTGTAAAAACGAAAAGCTTTCTTGGGCAGTCATGCGATGAAAAAACTCTGTACCGTATCCATCTGGGAATTTCCGGGGATGCGATGCAGAGTTTTTTACTTTACCTATGCGATAGGAGACAGGAAATTCTGCCGGATTTTGCTATGGCAAAAAAAATGTGAATCCTGTTTTTGGGCAACAAAAAATGCCCAGAGCCGGAATCGAACCAGCGACACGAGGATTTTCAGTCCTCTGCTCTACCAACTGAGCTATCTGGGCATTTGGATTTCCTGTTGGAAACCTTTGTTAATATAACATGAATTCACGAAAATTGCAACTGTTTTGTTGGAAATCGTGAAAAAATTGTGCTTTTGGGGGAATGGCGGTGTATTTTCGTTCGAGAATGTGGTAGTATAAAAGATATGCAAAGAGGAAGCAAGGAGAAGTATTAAAAAGATTATGAAAATTATTCTGACTGCGGTCAACGCAAAATATATTCATTCCAATCTCGCAGTTTACACGCTGCAGGCGAGCGCGGAGAAAGCCGGTGTGTTCCCGGAGATCCGTGAGTTTACGATCAACCAGTCAAAAGATTCCATGCTGCGGAGTCTGTTTCTGGCGCATGCGGATGTCGTCTGTGTGTCGTGTTATATCTGGAACATATCTATTGTGGAAGATTTGATTACAGAATATCACAAAATCAGCCCGGAAACGAAGATCTGGCTTGGTGGGCCGGAGGTGTCGTACCACGCGGAGGAGATGCTGGAGCAGTATCCGTTCCTTGACGGAATCATGAAGGGTGAGGGCGAAATTACCTTCCGTGAACTGGCAGTGTATTACCAGAATCAGGAGAACGGCACGGAGGGAAAAACGCTTGAAGAGATCCACGGCATTACATACCGTGATGCAGAAGGAGCCATCAAAAGCAACCCGTGGCGTCCGGTCATGGATCTGTCCGAGGTGGATTTTCCGTATGCGAATTTGAAAAAATTCGAGAACCGCATCATTTATTATGAGTCAAGCCGCGGTTGCCCGTTTTCATGCAGTTACTGTCTTTCTTCTATTGATAAGCGGCTTCGGTTCCGAAATCTGGATCTGGTCAAAAAGGAACTCGCCTTTTTCCTGGAACAGAAAGTACCGCAGGTCAAATTTGTGGACCGTACGTTCAACTGCAAGAAAGACCATGCAATGGCGGTCTGGAAATTCATTGCGGAGCATGACAACGGCGTGACGAATTTCCACTTTGAGATTGCCGCTGATCTGATTACTGAGGAGGAACTGAAACTCTTAAATACCCTGCGTCCGGGGCTGGTACAGCTTGAGATCGGCGTTCAGTCTACGAATCCGCAGACGATCGAGGCGATCCACCGGAAGATGGATTTTGGAAGAGTCACAGAGATTGTAAACCGGATTGCGAAGGGAAGAAACATCCATCAGCATCTCGACCTGATCGCGGGCCTGCCGTATGAGGATTATGACAGTTTCCGCCGTTCGTTTGCGGATGTCTATGCACTGCGTCCGCAGCAGTTACAGCTGGGATTTTTGAAAGTGCTGCGCGGTTCTTTCATGCATGAGCATACCGAGGAATATGACTGTCATTATCAGGAGCGCGAACCATATGAGGTACTGTACACGAAATGGCTGCCGTACGACGATGTGCTGAAGCTCAAAGACGTGGAGGAGATGGTGGAAGTCTACTACAACAGCGGCCAGTTCGTCCACACACTGCCGATGATCGAGCGTCTGTATGAGAACCCGTTCGATTTCTTCCAGGAGCTCGGCGATTTCTACCGGGCAAAGGGCTACAGTGAGGCGGCACATAACCGGATTCAGCGGTATGAAATTCTGCTCGAGTTTTTGCAGGACGAAAAACAGCAGGACGAAGCATTCTTCCGTCAGATGATGGTGCTCGATCTGTATGCGCGTGAAAATATGAAGACACGGCCGCGCTTTGCAAAAGATCCGTCCGAATGGAAAAACGAGTCGCGTGACTTTTATCAGAAAGAAGCCGAAACGAGAACACTTCTGCCATCGTATACGACATACGATTGGAAGCAGCTGCAGCGCATGACGCATGTGGAAGTTTTTGATTACGATGTGCTCGGAAACGGGGAAAAGGCGCGTATGGTACTCCTGTTTGATTATCAGAAGCGCGATCCGCTGACGGGAAATGCGGAGATGATCGACTGCAGTGAGCTTTTTTACGCTTGACATTTCAAAAGAACATGAGATACTAGAAAAGGTAATAAAAGATGAAAATACAAGATTTTGTAGTGCTCGATCTTGAGACAACGGGTCTTTCTGTAAAGGAAGACCAGATTCTGGAGATCGGTGCAGTAAAAGTGCAGGGCGGAGAGGTCACGGCATCGTATGAGACTTTCGTCAATCCGGGCAGAAAAGTGCCGGAGCGGATCACGGAACTCACCGGAATCCGGGATGAGATGATTGCGGATGCGCCCGATGTGGAGACTGCTGTCCGCGGCTTTCTGGATTTCTGCGGCGGCCTGCCGCTTCTGGGGCACAATATTCTGTTCGATTACAGCTTCATCAAGCAGGCAGCGATAAATGCCCGTCTGGACTTTGAAAAAGAAGCGTGGGATACGTTGAAAATTGCACGGAAAGCCCTCCCGGATCTGGAGAGCAGAAGCCTTGAAGCACTCTGCGGCTACTATCAGATCCCGCGGGAACACGCACACCGTGCAATGGACGATGTGCTGGAAACGCTGGCACTGTTCCGAAAACTGGAAGAAGGATTTTCGGAAGAGCACCCGGAATGGTTTGCCGCAGCGCCTCTGAAGGCCAAAATGAAACGCGAGGTTCCGGCGACGGAGGCGCAGAAAAAATATCTGGCGGACCTGATCCGGTACCATGAGCTGGATCTCGAACCGGAGTGGGGAGCACTCACAAAAAGCCGTGCATCCCGCATGATCGATCAGATTATTCTGGCACATGGAAGAATGGAAAAACGACAGAGAACTGAGAAAAAATAGAAGAGAAAAAGAAAGGATGGAACGATGAGTAATAAAGTCAATCGAAAAGCCCCGACAGAGGCACAGAAAAAGAAGAAAGATCCGCTGGCAAAGAAGAGAAATGCAGCAAAGATGCTGGCATTGATTCTTGCAGTTGTTATGGTGCTTGGTATGGTTCTTCCAGCACTTTTATGGCTGGTGTAAAGAGATTCTGTAAAAGACAGAGTGAAATGGGAAACGGATCAAGAAGAGGCACAGTATGAAAAACAGCAGAAAAATGAGAGGCCTGCTGGTGATGCTTATCGCATTCGCATTCTGCTTTCTGGCAGAACCAGTCAAAGCGGATGATCGGACAGCGCTGGACGGAATCTATGTAGAAGACATTTCCGTCGGCGGTATGACCGAAGAGCAGATCACACAGGCAGTAAACGACAAAATTGAACAGTTAAAACCCTCGGTTATCAACCTGTCTGCCGGAGAGCAGAATGCACAAGTGACAGCAGGGGATCTCGGACTTTCCTGCGCCAACCCGGAGGTGGCAAGAGAAGCCGTCACAATCGGGCAGGAAGGCAATGTACTGAAGCGGTTCCTGACACAGAACCGGCTCAAAAATGGAGAGACGGTGACGTTTTCCCTGAAATATACAGTCGATGGCGAGGCAGCGCGCCAGGCGGTAGAAAACAACACGGCCGTGCTGAACCGCGAGGCAACAGATGCAACGCTGACCCGCGAAAACGGCGAATTTATCGTCAATCCGGGCCAGACCGGATGCAGCGTCAACGTGGATGAGTCCACGGCGAAGGTTGTCAATTACCTGACGACAAGCTGGCGGGGCGGCATCGGCGGCGTAGAACTGGTAACAGAAGAAACACCGGCAGGCGGCAATCCGGAGCAGCTTGCACTTGTCAAAGATCTGCTCGGCGAGGGTATGACGGAGTATGGCAACGGTACGAGCGGCAGAAAACAGAATGTCGCAGTCGGCGCAGAGAAGATTAACGGAACGCTGGTACAGCCGGGCGAGGAATTTTCCGTAGAGGCGGTCGTTGTGCCGTTTGATGCGGAAAATGGTTATGCACTGGCAGCATCGTATGAGATGGGCAAGGTCGTCGATTCGTACGGCGGCGGTATCTGCCAGGTTTCCACAACGCTCTATGTTGCTGTCTTAAAAGCAGAGCTTGAGGTGACGGAGCGGTACAGCCATTCCATGATTGTCCACTATGTGGATCCGTCGATGGATGCGGCGATTGCAGAGGGATTGAAAAACCTGAAATTCATCAACAATACGGATGCGCCGATTTATATTGAGGCGAGCGCGGACGGAAGCACCCTGCATTTTGCCATCTACGGCCATGAGACGAGAGATCCGAATCGCACGGTCCGCTATGAGAGTGAGACGACAAGCACGGAGGATCCGACGCCGAGCCTGACGGAAGATGCAAATGCATCGTTTGGAACAATTGAACAGACATCGTACGGCTATCAGGGTTCGACGGCGCGGCTGTGGAAGATTGTGAATGACAATGGAAATGAGACGAAGGAGCAGGTGAATTCCAGCACTTACCGCATGACATCGGATGTCTATACCGTGGGAACAAAGACGGACAATGCAGCGGCGCGTGCGGAAATGCAGGCGGCGATTGCGGCAAATGATCTTGCAAAAGCAAAGGAAGTTGCAGCGAAATACAGCCAGAGCAGTTCGTCATCGAGTTCTTCGGAGAAGAAGGAAGACAGCAGCGATGATTCGGATTCGGATGGTACGGAAAAGACGGACGACAGCAGCGATACAGAGAAAACGGAGGACGATGAGGACTAGGCGTTTTCTGGTTACAATTCGCTGGGAGCCAGTGAACTGTAACATTTTCCGTGAAAAATGGGAAAGCAGAGGGAAAAGGAGTACGGATTCCGTCTGCTTTTTCGTTTGAAACAGGAAGTTCGAGGAGGACAAGGGATGCGAAAGGGTAAATTACAGCAGAGCGTGCTGGTGCGCTCGGTGTTTAAGATGCTGGGGCAGAAAAGAGAGGACGCAGCAGGGCCGGCGGTCGGACGCGGGGTATCGGCACTTGCAGGAGAAAAGGAGACGCAGGTGTTTTCGTGTGCGCCGGTGCTGGTGAAGGATCCGGAGGACGCGGTGCTCGCGGTCTGCCGGGTGTGCAACAGTGTGGCCGCGGCGGGGGCATCGGCAAAAGGAGTGCTGGTGTCGCTGATGCTGCCGGAGGCGATGGAAGAAAAGGATTTAAAGGAGCTGATGCGGGCGGTTGACGGTGCGTGTGTGCGGTATGGAACTGCGGTGATCGGCGGGCATACGGAGGTGACGGACGGGGTTTTGTATCCGGTGCTTACCGTGACGGCGGCAGGCGGGACAACGCGTGCGGGGCTGTTTGATCCGTCGTGTGTGACAGCGGATTTGGATCTTGTCGTGACGAAGGGGATTGCGCTTGGCGCGGTGTCTTATCTGGCAAAGACAAGAAGGGATGAGCTTCTGACGAGATTTTCTCCGGGATTTATCCATGGGGCGGCGGATTTTTCGGAGGATTACTCTGTCTGCCGTGAGGCGGAGATTGCGATCAAGCACGGTGCGGCTGCGATGCAGGATCTCTCGGAGGGCGGGATTTTCGGGGCGCTCTGGGAGATGGCGGACGGCGCGGGTATCGGGCTTGATGTGGCGCTGAAGAGGATTCCGATCCAGCAGGAGACGGTGGAGATCTGTGAGTTTTTCGGGGTGAATCCGTATCAGATGCTTTCGACGGGGGCGCTGCTGATTGCGGCGGCGGACGGCGAGGGGCTGGTGCAGAAAATGGCACTCGAAGGGATTCCATCGGCGGTGATTGGGCGGACGACATCCGGGAAGGAGAGGATTCTCCGGAACGGGGAAGAGGTCCGGTATCTGGATAAGCCGCAGATGGATGAGATGTACCGGGTTGGCAGATAAGGCTTAAATATACGACAGGAGTGATTGGTAAAATGGCACATTTGAATATTGTTCTTCATGAGCCGGAGATTCCGGCAAATACAGGTAATATCGGACGGACGTGTGTGGCGACGGGGACGAGGCTGCATCTGATTAAGCCGTTGGGGTTTGATATTTCGGACAAGGCGGTGAAGCGCGCGGGGCTGGATTACTGGCCGAAGCTGGATGTGACGGTGTATGAGAGTTACGAGGATTTTCTGGAGAGAAATCCGGGGGCGAAGATTTACTATGCGACGACGAAGGGGCCGCAGACGTATGTGGATGTGCATTACGAGGAAGACTGCTTCATCATGTTCGGAAAAGAAAGCGCAGGAATCCCGGAAGACATTCTGTACGACAACCAGGAGACAGCAGTGCGGATTCCGATGATTAATGATATTCGGTCGCTGAACCTTTCAAATTCCGTGGCGATCGTACTGTACGAGGCACTGCGGCAGAATAACTTTGAACATATGCAGCTCGCGGGGCATTTGCGGACGCATGAGTGGAGGTAGACGGACGGGACTCTGGTGATCGTAGACGGAGCTGCATTCTTTTTATAAGGAAGAAGTTAAGATCATTTCCAATTCGGCGAAGACCTGCTCGGCGTAAAGCTGTTTGATTTCGTGGCGGGTCATGCCGGAGACGTTGGTCTGGAAGGTGAAGGTGTGGGCTTGGGCTTTGTATAAAATACAGAAGTAGACGACGCCCTGTACGCTGTCAGCGTTGTTGGGGTCGAGATTTCCGGTTGTGCCGGTGATTCCGATGGCGATGGCGGTGTGCAGGTTTTCTTGTACTGTGCGGGCCATGGCTTCGGCGCATTCGGGGGAGTAGACGCCGTGGATTTCGATGACGGAAGGGTCGACGCCGACGAAGACTTTGGTTTCGTTCAGATACGTGACGTAGCCGCCGGGGAAAATGGCGGAGGCGCCTTCGGTGTCGGTGATCAGGGAGGCGATCAGGCCGGAAGTGCAGCTTTCCATGGTGGAAATGGTGGTGTGGGATGCAATGAGCTGTTTGATGATGGAATCAATGGTGTTTGGGTTCATAGTGAAAATTACCTCCAGAGTTAGTTTGATATGTCTGGCAAAAAAGCCCCTCGGCGGAGGGGCTTATTTTGGTGCTTCGCCTTTGGCGAGTGTAAAGATAAATTCGGTACCAACGCCCTCTGTACTGATGACATTGATATTCTGGTTATGCGCAGTGATGATCTCTTTGACGATCGAAAGCCCAAGTCCCGTTCCTTTGCGGTCCTTGCCGCGGGAGGCGTCGAGCTTGTAGAAGCGCTCCCAGATTTTCGTGATGCTTGCCTTTGGAATGCCGCAGCCGGTGTCCTTGACGGAGACGAAGACTTTGCCGTGCTTCTCCGTTGTCTCAACTGTGATGGTGGAATCGTTGTTGCTGAATTTGATTGCATTATCAATGAGATTGTACAGCACCTGCTGGATTTTTCCCATATCGGCGCAGACGTATAAGGTGCGCGATGCGAGGATCAGTGAAATGGAAATCCGCTTTTTCGTGCAGGTTCCCTCAAACGAAGCGGCGGTATCCTTGATGACGGCGTTGATGTCAAACGAGGTCAGATCGAGCATATTCCCTTTATCGTCGATGTCGTTCAGCGTCAGCAGGCTCTGCGTCAGCTTGTGCAGCCGTTCTGTCTCAAACAGAACGATTTTCAGATATTTTTCCTGCATTTCCGGCGGAATCGTTCCGTCAAGGATCGCCTCCACGTAGCCTTTGATCGAGGTCAGCGGTGAGCGGAAGTCGTGAGAGACGTTCGCCACAAATTTCCGCTGGTATTCGCCGGTCTTGTTCAGCTCGCCGGACATGTAGTTCAGCGTGGAAGCGAGATACCCCATCTCATCGTGAGATTTAACATCAATTTTGTGGGTCAGGTTGCCGGAGGCATACTCCTTTGCACCGTTGATGATCTTTTTCAGCGGCCGGTACACGACGAGGGAGAAAAAGATCAGAATCACAAACGAGAGTCCGAACACGAGCAGGAACAGAAAGTCAATCCGTGCCAGCAGACTTTCCCTCTGCTGATAGACGTCCTGCAGCGGAAGGTGGATGGCGACATAGCCATTGATCCGGAAATCGGAGGTGACGGGAACCATGACGCTCAGCATCTTGTCTTCGAAATAGCCGAAAAACGTTCCCGTGCTGTAATACTCGCTGCCGAGCGCAACCGGATCAAAACCGTCGATGATCTCCGGGTTTTCCTCATCGAGTGCAGCTGCCGTGTTCAGCAGAATTTCCCCGTCTGCGCTGATGAGCCAGATCTGGGAATTGTGATAGGAAGCCAGTGCACTGAGCGAATTGTAAAGATCCGTCAGGGAACGCTCACTGTGGTAATAAAGGTCGCCCTGTTTGGAAGCGATCTGCGTGGCCTCCCGGTACAGACTGGTGCTCGCGCTGGAGACCAGACTGTCCTCCACCATGCGGGAGCCGACCGTTGAGATCAGCGTAAAGCCGGCAATGGCGAGAATGACATAAATGAGAATTAATTTCCGGTAAAGCGTGCGTCGCATTATTTTTTAACCTCAAACTTGTAACCGATGCCCCAGACCGTCGTGATGGCCCAGGAGGCATGGTCCTTGATTTTTTCGCGGAGACGTTTGATATGAACGTCTACCGTGCGGGTATCGCCGATGTACTCATAGCCCCAGATATGGTCGAGGAGCTGTTCTCGCGTAAAGACTTGGTTTGGTGAGGAAGCAAGGAAGTAGAGAAGCTCCAGTTCCTTCGGCGGCATATCGACGGTGCGGCCCTGGTAAATGACGGAATAGTTCGTCTGGTTGATGATAAGATCCGGGTACTCGACACATTTTCCTGCGGTCGCGGACACCGGGATCGTGCGTGATGGCTGAAATCTCCGCAGCACTGCTTTCACACGGGCAACGAGCTCCTTGGAATCAAATGGTTTGATGATGTAGTCATCCGCGCCGAGTTCCAGGCCGAGGACTTTGTCGAACACCTCGCCCTTTGCCGAGAGCATGATGATCGGAACATCGGAATCGTGCCGGATTTCGCGGCAGACCTGGTAGCCGTCCATGCCGGGCAGCATCAGGTCGAGCAGAATCAGGTTCGGCTGGAAGGAGTGAAACTCCCGGACAGCCTCTTCTCCATCGTTTACAATTTTTGTGTCATAGCATTCCTTGGTCAGATAGAGAGAAATCAGTTCTGCGATATTGTTATCGTCATCGACGATCAGAATTTTCTGTTTGGAAGCCATAAAAGATTCTCCTTCACTGGGGACAGGACGGAACCGCATACAGTATGCGTTCCGTCCCATATTTTACTGAGTTTTTATTTCTTAAACGTAACAATCGTAACGCCGGCATCGCCCTCGCCGAATTCCGCTAAATGGAAGTCCGCTACGTGTTTCTGGCGGCGCAGATAATTGTGAATGCCTTTCCGCAGTGCGCCCGTTCCTTTTCCGTGGACAACGCGGACACTCGGCAGATGGGAGAGATAAGCGTCATCGAGATATTTGTCGAGTTCGGCAACCGCTTCATCCACCGTTTTTCCGAGCAGATTGATCTCGGTAGAAATCGTGGCAGCCTTGGAAAGCTTCGATTTTCCGCTGCTTGTGCGGGAGATGGACGGGCCGGTGATGACAGCCTCGTCAATCAGCACAAGGTCGGAGATATGCACTTTGGTCCGCATGATACCCATCTGGACGAAGAGATTTCCCTTCGAATCCGGGCGGGTGCTGACAGTACCTTTCAGATTCATGCTTAAGACTTTGACGGCATCGCCGAGATGAAGATCCTGCGGGCGGAGATTTCCGGTGCGCTTCGGCACTTCCTTCGCCTTTTTCTTATCGAGCTTGTTCATCTTTTCACGCAGAGCGGTACGTTTCTGCTCCATTTCGCGGACGGAAACATTCTCTTTTCCAAATTTCTGGAAATCGCGCATCGTCTGGTCGGCGTATTCCTTCGCCTCGCGGAGAATTCTCTGTGCCTCCTCGGTTGCATTGGAGATCATCTTTTCTTTTCTTGCGTCGATCTGTTCCTGATTCTTGGCAAGGCTCTGCTTCAGGGATTCGACTTCCGCGCGGGTGCGGGCAAGCTCTTCTTTTTCGCGTTCCAGCGTGATCCGGTTCTGCTCGAGAGTGGTCAGAACGTCCTCAAACGATTCATCCCGCTCGCTGATTTCGTCTTTTGCCTTGTTGATGATGTAGTCCGGCAGGCCGAGTTTGCTGGAAATCGCAAACGCATTACTCTTTCCAGGAACGCCGACGAGCAGGCGGTATGTCGGGCTTAAAGTCTCGACATCGAATTCACAGCAGGCATTCTCCACGCCCGGTGTGGATAAGGCATAGATTTTCAGTTCACTGTAGTGTGTCGTTGCCATGGTGCGGATGCCGCGCTCGTGGAGCGTAGAGAGGATCGCGATGGCAAGCGCTGCGCCCTCTGTCGGGTCGGTACCGGCGCCGAGCTCATCGAACAGGACGAGGGAATTGCGGTCTGCCTTGTCGAGGAAGGAAACCACATTCGTCATGTGGGAGGAGAAGGTACTCAACGACTGCTCGATGCTCTGCTCATCACCGATATCGGCGTAAACCTCGTCGAAAACGGAAAGGGAGGAGCGGTCGAGTGCCGGAATGTGAAGTCCGGACTGGCCCATCAGTGTTAAGAGTCCGACCGTCTTTAAGGAAACCGTTTTACCGCCGGTATTCGGTCCGGTGACGATCAGAAGGTCGAAATCTTCGCCGAGCGACAGATCAATCGGAACGACTTTTTTCGCATTGATCAGCGGGTGGCGTGCCTTGCGCAGGTGGATTTTACCTTCGGTGTTGAAGATCGGCTCATTGGCGTTCTGCTCCATTGCAAGAGCGGCGCGCGCGAAGATGAAGTCAAGCTCTACCATGTTTTCGAGGTCGTAACGGATCTCATCGCGGTGCAGGTCTGCCTGGGCACTCAACGTAGAGAGGATGACCTCGATTTCTTTTGCTTCTTCAATTTCCAGCTCACGGATATCGTTGTTCAGTTTGACAACGGCCATCGGCTCGACAAAGAAGGTGGAACCGGTCGAGGACTGGTCATGTACCATGCCAGGAACCTGGCCTTTGTATTCGGATTTGATCGGGATACAGTAGCGGCCGTCGCGCATCGTGATGACGGCATCCTGCAGATACGTGCGGTAGGAACCGTTGACGAGCGAGATTAACTGGCTGTGGATTTTTTCCTCACACGATTTGATGGAACGACGGATGCGGCGTAGATTCGGGCTTGCATCATCGCTGATTTCATCCTCGGAGAGAATACAGCGGCGGATTTCCGTGGAAAGCAGCGTCAGAGGCTCCAGTGTTTCGAAGAGATCTTCGAGGCTGTCCGGCGTCTGGTCCGCATTTTCGCGGCGGCCGTACGCTTTGACGCGTGCCGTGTTTTCCAGAAGTGCGGCGGTCTGCAGAAGCTCCGTGATGTTCATGGAGCTGCCGATTTCGAGACGCTTTAATGCGCCGCGGATATCTTTGGCATCACCAAAGGAAATGTGGCCTTTTTTAAAGAGCCGGGTGAGCGCGTCGTGTGTCTCGTGCTGCATCCGCGTAATCTGGGAGAGGGAAGAAGAAGGAACGAGCTCCAGACATTTCTTCCGGCCCAGCGGAGAACTGGCATACGAAGCCAGTTGTTCGATAATTTTGTCGTATTCGAGCGTTTTTAATGCTTTCTGATTCATAATACTTACCTTTTCGTAATTCATAATTCAGTCATTGTCTACAGATAACGCGGTATTTTTGATGCAATACCGCACGGATCTGATGTTACAGTTCACAGGTACCCTGCGAACTGTAACATTCGCAGCCCTCATTTAAAGTTTTGCTTCGCAAAAGGAGGGCTGCTCACACCTGAATCACTTTCTTACGCAGCGAAACAGCAAGTGTTTCACTGCTGAGTGAACAGTAGCGATCTGATCATATATCTTCACGGGAAGTACAGACCGGAAGTGGAATGTGGGTCACAGGTTTTTCCACTCCCCCAATTATACCTTAAAAAAGAAAAGAAAGAAACCCCAAGAACGAGAAAATGCAGGATGTTGCGCAAATGAGAAAAAAAATGTAACAGTCTTCATAAAATGTTCATATCTATCTGGTAAAGTTTTTTATATATGTGAAGATTGCGGAAGCGCATATGCGCAGAGCAGTTCGGTATGGAATACAGATGTATGGAGAAAGAAATGTATGGAAAATGACCCAAAACCTTACAAATTCATGAAAGAGAGCATCAAAAAGCAGCCGCCCGACTGGAAAAAGATTGTTCTTCTGATTGCCGGATGGCTGGCACTTGCGGCGCTTGGCGGTCTGGTTGCGGCCGCGGTATTTGCGGTGACAGAGCCAAAGATTGCAGAAGCAGTTACCAGGGAAGAGACGCCGGCGAAAGTGGATATCCCGGGAGATGAGGATCCAAACAGCGGACAGGAGCCGGATGAGACAATTACCGCATCTTCGGCGAGTGCGTCGGTAGACAGCAGCGGCTCCGGTTCGGAAATCAGCAGTTCTACAGTGGATAGCAGTACTTCAGAAAGCAGTGTATCCGAAAGTACGGTTTCCGAAAGCACAGAGGAGAACGGAGCGGCAGGGGGAACGGAAAGCAGCACTTCCGAAGAGCCGGAGGAGGGCAGCGAGGTTTTCGGTGTCGATGGGGAAACGGATGCGGAGGAAAAGGACAGCAGCCTGAAAAATTATGAAGCGCTCTACCAGGATATGCTGGAAGTAACGGAAAAACCAAAACGAGCGCTGGTTACTGTCATCGGCATTACCAATCAGATGGACTATTTTAACCAGAACTATGAAAACCAGCAGCAGATTTCCGGTCTGATTGTTGCGGACAATGGGCAGGATCTCTTTATTCTGACGGAATACCGCATCGTGGAAAATGTGGAGCGGATTCAGGTCACCTTCTGGGACGAGACGATGGTGGATGCCACATACCAGCGCCACGATCCGAGCACCGGCCTTACGATTGTGAAGGTGGATGAATCGAAGCTGGATGAGGAAACACGGGACGGTCTTGCGGTTGCGCCGCTCGGCAGTTCGTATCTCGTCAGCCAGGGTGACCCGGTCGTGGCTGTCGGAAGCCCGGTCGGCTACAGCAATTCGATTGCGTACGGTGTGGTGACTTCGGTTACGAACAAGATTTCCGCGCTGGACAATGAGTACAATCTGCTGACCACCGACATCCTCGGCAGCACGGACGGCAGCGGCATTCTGGTAAATCTTGACGGCGAAATCGTCGGCATTATTGCGCAGAGTTACAGTGCCAAGGGAAACAACGTGGTGACGGGCATTGCGATTTCCCAGATCAAAAAGCTGATCGAAAATCTTTCCAACAACGTGAGCCGCGCGTATATCGGCATCCGCGGACAGGATGTCACAGAAGAACTTTCCGATAAAACCGGCATTCCAAAAGGCGTTCTCATCAGCCGCGTCGCAGACGATTCTCCGGCGATGATGGCGGGCATGAAAGAGTACGATGTGATTGTAAAGCTCGGGGAGCACAAGGTTGAGACGATCAAACAGTACCATGAACAGCTTGGCAAATACAGCACAGGAGACGTGGTTACCGTGACGGCGATGCGGAAAGGCGCCGAAGGGTATGCGGAGATGACGTTTGATGTGACGATGGGGGAAGTATAAAAAACAGAGGCTTTCGGGAGCAGAAAAAGCCGGTTTTAGCCGGTGGGGCTTCCGGAAGCTTTTCTTTTCGAATGGTTTTCCACTGGCGGATGAAAAAATACGTGCATTCTGCAGGAAAATCTGGTAGAATTGGTAAGGCATGCAGGAGCACAGGCTTTGCATCATAAAAACGGCATCATAGAAACAAAAACGGAACACTGTTTCCGCATTTATTTTAGAAAAAGAGGATTTATTTTTATGAAGTATATCAACGAACTCCGGGAAGGAAACCGCATTTCCGGAATTTATCTCTGCAAACATAAACAGTCGGCTGTTACCAAAAACGGAAAACAGTACGAAAACGTGATCTTACAGGATAAAACCGGTACGATCGATGCGAAAATCTGGGATCCGAATTCTATGGGAATCCGTGAATTTGAAGCCCTGGATTATGTAGATATTATGGGAGATGTTTCCAGTTTCAATGGAGCACTTCAGGTTTCCATTAAAAATGCAAGAAAAGCGGAAGAGGGCGAATATAATCCGGCGGACTATCTGCCGACGAGCCGTTACGACATCAATACGATGTATCAGGAGCTGCTCTCCTGGATCGGAACGGTGAAAAATCAGTATCTCTCCGAACTGCTGACGTATTATTTTATCCAGGATCAGGAGACCGCAAAACGGTTCCGCATGAGCTCTGCAGCAAAAAGCGTGCATCACGGATTCGTCGGCGGCCTTTTAGAGCATACGTTAAGTGTCACCCGTTTCTGCGATTTTATGGTAAAATCGTATCCGATTCTGAACCGCGATCTGCTGATTACGGCAGCGATTCTGCACGATATCGGAAAGACGAAAGAACTCTCCTTATTCCCGCAGAACGATTACACCAATGACGGACAGCTGCTCGGCCACATCATGATCGGTGCGGAGATGGTACACGATGCGGCGCAGAAGATCGACGGTTTCCCACAGGAACTCGAGAATCAGTTAAAGCACTGCATTCTGGCGCACCACGGCGAGCTGGAATACGGTTCCCCGAAAAAACCGGCAATGGTAGAGGCGGTAGCGCTGAACCTGGCGGACAATGCCGATGCCAAAATGGAAACCCTGACCGAGCTGTTTGACGCAGCGCCGGCCGGCAATGAGTGGCTTGGCTACAATCGGTTCTTTGAGTCCAACATCCGCAGAACAGGAGACTTTTCATGAGCTATCAGAAAAATGATGTACTGACGGTGAAAATTGAAGATATGGGACACGACGGAGAGGGTATAGGCAAATGCGAGGGCTATACCCTCTTTGTCAAGGACACCGTCATCGGCGATCTTGCCGAGGTAAAAGTGATCAAAGCAAAGAAAAATTACGGCTACGCGCGCCTGATGCGCCTGATCGAGCCGTCCGCACACCGTGTTGAGCCGGTCTGCCCGGTTGCACGTCCGTGCGGCGGATGCCAGTTGCAGATGCTCGACTATGAGGAGCAGCTTCGCTTTAAGGAGAAGAAAATCGCCGGAAATCTCCAGCGCATCGGCGGCATGACAGAGATCCCGATGGAGCCGATCGTGGGGATGGAAAATCCGTTCCGCTATCGAAACAAAGCCCAGTTTCCGATCGGGCAGGATAGAAATGGAAAGCTGATTACGGGATTTTATGCGGGAAGAACGCATCAGATCATGGAAAACCGGAACTGTTATCTCGGCGTGGAGCAGAACGAGGAGATTCTGAACCGCATTCTTGCCTGGATGGAGGAGAACGGCGTTCCGGCATACAACGAGGAGACCGGCAAAGGCCTGGTGCGCCATGTGCTGATCCGGTTTGGATTTATGACGAAAGAGATTATGGTCTGTCTCGTTGTGAACGGAAAGAAACTGCCGGCCGAGGAGAAACTCATCAAATCGCTGACAGAACTCGAAGGCATGACAAGCATTACCCTAAGCGCAAACCGTGAGCGGACCAATGTGATCATGGGAAAAGAAATCCGCTGCCTGTGGGGACAGGGGTATATCACCGACTATATTGGAACCGTAAAATATCGGATCTCCCCGCTGTCCTTCTACCAGGTCAACCCGGCGCAGACGGAAAAGCTGTACGGCCTTGCCCTGGAATACGCAGGCCTCACCGGAAATGAGACGGTCTGGGATCTCTACTGCGGCATCGGAACGATTTCCCTGTTCCTCGCGCAGAAAGCCAAAAAAGTCTACGGCGTCGAAATCGTCCCGGAGGCAATCGCGGATGCGAAGAACAATGCGAAAATCAACGAGATCGAAAACGCTGAATTTTTCGTTGGAAAATCGGAAGAGATTCTTCCGGCCTACTACGAACAGTACGCCAAAGACCACCCGGGCGAAAACGCCCACGCGGACGTCATCATCGTCGATCCGCCGAGAAAAGGCTGCGAAGAAAATCTCCTCCACACCATGGCCAGCATGCAGCCGGACCGCATCGTGTATGTATCCTGCGATTCCGCAACGCTGGCACGAGATGTGAAGGTGCTTGGGGAGCTGGGGTATGAAGTAAAGAAAGTCCGAGGGGTTGACCAATTCCCGATGACGTGCCATGTGGAGACGGTTGTTCTTTTGTCCCAACAAAAACCAGATGACACGATAGAGATCGACTTAGACCTGGACGAGCTGGATGCCACCAGTGCCGAGTTGAAAGCAACCTATCAGGAAATCAAAGATTATGTGCTGAAAGAATTTGGCTTGAAGGTTTCAA